>Ga0185299_10001684_pt1 | contig 39713 bp, 43 predicted proteins | sample PaiPotPPA55metaG_FD_128002 | JGI IMG/M metagenome (GOLD analysis project Ga0185299, IMG submission 128002) | Iron sulfur acid spring bacterial and archeal communities from Banff, Canada, to study Microbial Dark Matter (Phase II) - Paint Pots PPA... ...
GTACGTGGACCAATTGTCGAGGTCGGAGGCTCTGCCCGCAAACCAAATCGCAGAGCTGCAGAAGGCGATTAGAAGCGCAGAGCGTTCGCACATGAGCAAGAGCAGCACGGCGAAATTGAAGGGTATGGCGCCTTCGTTGGAAAAGAGCGCGGCAACCTCGAAGACCCCAGCCGACTCAATGCGGATACATGCACTGGCGGACGTTCTGAAACATCCGTCCGCTTAGACGCTTTGTCTGTGTCCGTCGGATCAGTAACGATAAACGCGCCAGGGTCCAGGAACGTCATTGGGCGCATTTCGTGTCGGCAATCCGCTTGAGCAAATCGTCCCCATCTCGGACAATGCCCCCCAAACCTGCTGCGGGCTTGCCAACCGAAGTAGTGAATGATAAAGGACGTGTCTGTTGAAAAACTCCTGTTTTGTCAAAACAGCCGGAATTTGGGAGACAGAAAATGTCTACCAAAACGGAGATCGTCGTTTGTACGGCTTCCTATTGCAAAGTTTTTTCGACCATTCTCCGGTGAGTGAGTTTTTCAACAGCCACGGACGTTATCGCCAAGATCGCGCAATCGCGAATTCCTCGAGTTTCGGGCTTCTAAGCTGCATCATTTGAAACTAGCGAGGGAGTGACGCTGATAGCCTTTCTCCGCAGGTTTGCGGGAAGGAGGTTCGTGACTTCCCAGATGCCCGTTTCTGGATAGCTTCACGTTTACCGACCATCTACCCGACACTCGTTTGTGGTTCAGTATCTGTCAGAACTAATGGCGATCAGCGAAGAGCGGGGCGAGTGCTGACACAATGAGCCGTCGTGAAGACGGATGGGGGTGGTCTTCGCGGTTAATGCGCATCTGGTGCGCGCATCAGAAAGGAAATGTCGTCCACCTTATAGAGCACTTTTCCGGGCGAGTCGGGCGAAGGCTGGACTTTCCCTGCACGCACCGCATCGAATGCGGCGACCAGTCGTGGAAGTAGCGTGGGTGATGCGACGGGAATATTGTGAGCGCCCATGACCGCCTTAACCTGAGGCACGAGCGCGGCCAGGCGACGAATGGAAGCGGCGTAGGCATCGATATCAGTCTCGGGCCTGAAGAGCCAGATGGGCGCGGGGTAGTAGGTGTCACCGGTAAAAAGCAGACCGTTGCCGCGATCGAGCAAAGAGATGGCGTCAGGTGTGTGGCCGGGGGTTGCGATGACTTCCAGAGTGCGACTGCCCAGATCGAAGCGGTCGCCGTCATGAGTGTAAGCCGTGATCTTCCAGGGCCGGGTCGCGTAGGCTTTCGAGTCAAATCCCTTCGGCAGCACGCCGCAAATCTGGTCGGGCGTGATTTCTGCCTGCGCGTCCAGCCGGGAACCCCGCGCATTCTGCCGCGTAAAGTCTGTATCCATTCCGTAGATCGTGGAGAATTCCCAATTGTCGCCGACATGATCGTTGTGAGTGTGCGAGTTCAACAAGATAATCGGCAGCTTGGTCAGCTGGGCGATAACTTTCCTGAGGTCGCCAATTCCCATGCCGGTGTCGAAGAGCAAAGCCCGCTTCTCGCCGACGATCAGGTAGCTGATAGTCTCCTCGGCCTGGTGCGGTTCGTAGACGGCGAAAACGCCCTGGGCAGGTTTATAGACTTCGAACCATGTGTCGCGGATAGAGACGCGATCGATAGTGTTGTTTTCCGGTCGCGGCAACGCGCGGCACCAGTCCGGGATTGGAGCCTGAGCGAGAAGAGCTGGCGACTGCAATAGACAAAGCATAAGAATGGCCACATTTCTATGCATGGGCGATCTCCGGCCTGACCATCAGATTGAGGCGGCGCGTGGAAGGGAAAGCAATCTCAACAGACAGAAGTGTGACCGGGAACTGACAACTCAAATAGCCCCACCGTAGTTGCACTGCACACTCTCCTCACAACAGGAGTGTAGCCCTAACTTGTGCGCCAGTTTGGTTCTGGGTAGCCGCGTAACGGGCAACCCTGAACATAATCCGGTAAGGTAAGGGTTGCCGACAAGCCGCACAGGACAACTGAGAGCAGTTGTCAATGATCCTACGCCGCCGGCGAAAAATGGAACGAGCGCCTCTTGCTTGCTACTTTTTCTTCGCACTGTTCGTTTCGCGTGCCTTCGCGACTAAGGCGTCGAATCGTAGGTCACTGTGAAGAGACTTCAATTCAGGATCAGCTGACAGTTCTCCCGGTGAGATGAGGCCGTTTTCGATTGCATGGTTCAGGTCGGCGAATGCTGCGTCCGGACGACCTCTTGCAGCCTCTGCGCAGCCAAAGTTGTACCAAGCCTCGGCCACTGTGGCCGGCTGACTGGTTTTCTCCGCTGTCTCGATCACGCCGCGAAACAATTTCTCTGAATCGGCATAATGTCCCTCGCGGCTGAGGCCCAACGCTTCCATCTCCATGCTCTGCAACGTGGAGGTGTGGGTTGGACCTAGCACGCGGGCCTTGATCTCGATAACTTGACGCTGGAGTTTGTCCGCTTCGGAGTGACGGCCTTCCTTCGCCATGGTGAGAGCAAGCATCGTCATTGCCCTAAGAGTTTGGGGATGTTCCGGCCCTAGTACGCGACGCTGAGCGGCAATCACGTCGGAATACAGCTTTTCAGCTTCTGGGAAGCGACCCTCCTCCTCCAGATTCTCAGCCGCGTGTGACATCGAAAGCAGGGTCGCGGGATAGTCCAGCCCGAGAGTTCGCTTCTGCGCTGTGATCAGTTCGCCATAAATCTGATCTGCTTCCGCATACCGCCCCTGCGGCGTCAGAATTTCTGCCAGCTCGTTCAAAGTGCTCAGGGTTTGAGGATCGTCTGGGCCAAGTACTTTGCGCTCCGCGTTCAGTGTTTGGCGGAACAATTTTTCAGCGTCGGCGTGACGGGCTTCATTGGCATAAACATAACCGAGGCGATCCATGGACGCCAAAGTGTCGGGATCATTGGGCGCGAGAACCTGGCGCTGAGCCTCAATTGTGTTTTGCAACAACTTTTCCGCCTCGGGCAAATGCCCTTGAGCCCGGAGGAGCTGGGCCAGATAACTTTCGCTCGCCAGTGTTTCCCGCTTTCGTTCTCCGAACAGTGAACGTTGAATTCCCAGCGCGTGTTCCGTCAAATCTTGTGCGCGGCCATACAAGCCCAGCCCTGCATACGTCTGCGCCATGGTTTCCATCAATTGGGCCTGAAGCTCCGGGTCCTTATTGAGGTTGGTACCGATCTGTTGCGAGGCCCTGTCGAGAATTTCGCGAGCGGTGACCGTGTTTCCGCGCGCCTCGCTTGGATTTGGCACCTTGAAGATGCCAGTCATAAAATGCGTGATGCGGTCTGCGCGGTCTCGTTGCTGCCGAATCTTGCGCAGCTCAATCGCTTGAGCTACGGCAAAGCCGATCAGCAATACCAATCCCGCTGCGGCAACTGAGACACTCACACGATGGCGCCCGACATATTTGCGTGTGCGATAAGCGATGCCGGTCGGATGTGCAGAAACGGGCACATTCCGCAGATAGCGATTGACGTCGGCGGCCAATTCCAGAGGCGTCGCATAGCGCCGGTTGCGATCCTTGTCGAGCGCCTTCAGAACGATGCAATCGAGGTCTCCGCTTACCTGTCTAACCAGCATCCACGGCTCGTTTTGGCGCTTGTGAGCCAGCTTGGTCAACGCAACTGCGTCGTGTTTGCGGATCTTCGTGCTGGGCTTGAGAGGATCAATTTCGCGCAGTTGCCGCATTACTTCATAAAACGGCTGCTTCTTCCAGTGGCTCACATCGAACGGCTGGTCGCCAGTGAGTAGAACGTAAAGGACCACGCCCAGCGAGTACACATCCGTTCGTGTGTCAATGTCGGCGTCGGCATCGGCCTGCTCCGGGCTCATGTATCCCGGCGTCCCGACCCAATCGCCGGCGCGCGTCATCATGGTTTCGTCACTGATCTCCGGCCCAATGGTTTTGGCCAATCCAAAGTCGATGATCCGCGGCATCGGCTTGCCATCGACTTCCGTGACCAGAATGTTCGCCGGCTTTAGATCGCGGTGGATGATGGCCTTCTGATGCGCGTGCTGTACTCCTTCGCAAACTCGGAAAAAGAGTTCAAGGCGCTGCCTGATCGTGAGGCGCTTGTCGTCGCAGTATTTCGTGATCGGCACGCCGGACACGTACTCCATGACGAAATAGGGCTGGCCGTCGGGCGTCGCTCCGGCGTCAAAGACCTTGGCGATGGCGGGATGATCCATCATGGCGAGCGATTGCCGTTCGGAGCGGAAGCGCAGCAAGAGTTCGTCGTCGTACCGGCCGACTTTGATTAGTTTGAGAGCAACCTGGCGCTGCACGGGCGCGGTCTGTTCGGCGAGCCAGACTTGTCCCATGCCGCCCACGCCAAGCCGGTGCAGAAGTTTGTATGGACCGATGAATTTGGGTTCCAGAGCAGTTGCCATTGCGCCACTCAGCGAGCTGGCGATGGTCGGCACGAGATCCGGGTTTACGGAAGGATTGCTCGAACTTTCCGTTGCTGATGGGTTAGAATCGAGCTCTTTCGGCTGGCCGCCTTCTTCGCTCATAGCAGCTCTAGAACGGGAACCGGCAGAAGTTTAGCATGGGCAAGACATAACGCAGCGGTGCGCGGCTGATCAACTACGCCAAATGCAGAATCGTCCCGCCGGCGTAATATCTTCCAATTCCGGACGAGCCGTCTTACATCACGGGCACATTCATTTCCGCCCTGCGATTATTGGCCCAATTCGCACGAGAGCCGCTTTCGAAAGATCTGAGAGTTGCCGCCGAACGCACCTTTTCACTGCGCGAGACGATTAACAGCACTTTTGACGAAGTCAGAGCGCTCGCCGATGCAGTGCTATTAGAAACTGGCCCTTCGCGTCGGCAGGACCTTGCTTTGCGCAGTCAGATCCTGCGCTGGCAGCCGCGGTTGCGGGTGCTTTTCATAACGCGAGTTGCTTTGTGGAGATACCGGATCCGGATCCCCGGTTTTGAACTGCCCGCGCCGGTGGCAGCCGCGCAACAAGAATTCGACGAACATCTCGCTGACGTGCTGGATGGTATGGCCGATCGGATGTCAGGGAAAACCTCGGATAGACGCAGCGGTTTCAGAAGCTCGGTCGCGGGTCTAGAAAAGACAATTCGTACCTACGATTCGGGAAACTCGCAAAGGGCGCTTCCGGCACAGCTTGGCGGATTGCTTTCGTTGTCCCGGAAAATCGCAAATCTGACGATTTCGCTCGATAACGAGATGTCAGTACACGGACAGACTTTGTAGTCTGAAATGGTCGCGCCAAGAATATTGCGGAGAGGCCTGTCGGGATGCGGGCAGAGAAGAAGTCGAGGTGGCGCGCGGATGTGGCCACGCCGCTTGCCCCCCACACGTTGTCGGAGGGAGTTTTCCCTTTACGCTGCTTGGCAATCGCCTTTGCAGCCTACCTGGGACCAGTCTTCTGACTGTCCTGATGTGCTGTGTAGAAGCACTACCGGTAACTCTTCTTCGTTGTTCGGTCGGTGCTTCTCTAGTTCCGTGTTTGCCATGTTTCTTTTCGCCTCGCAGTCTCTCATCACGACCCAATGGGGTTGTGCCGATTCAAATTACTGATTGAAGAAGGTTCTGGATTTTAGAATCCAGATCTCGAGCGACGGCGATAGCATCCATGTTGCCGTACGGCGCCAGGAGGCTGGCCATCCTGTCATACGACAAGTGAACGCCATCGCCTCGCTCATCTACCAGAACGGTGACTGGAGCGTACGACCCCGCTTCTGGCACATGCTTCGCCATTTCCTTCATGACAAGCGGATTCCCGATCACAAGCCGCACGATATTCGGCGTGGTGCGCCCCGTTTCTTTGCGCAGAACCGCGCCGTGATCAAGTTCGATGAACAACATCAGTCCCGCCTTGCCTGGGTTTCGATCGATCACCTCTTTCAACTCAGCGAAAGTGCCTGCTTGCTTGGACGCTTTCGCGAATTCAACCAAATCCAGCCGCCCAACCGCATCTTTTAGCGCGGCCACGACAGCCTCGAATGGCCTGGACGACCTCACGCTAACGCGCTCGATCTCGAATCTTCTGATGGACATTTTCATGCTTCCTCCTGGCACCAAGGCCTGGTCCTCGAATCGACCCGTCTAAATCTCCACTGGGGAACGATGGCATCGTGGGCTGGCGGGGACGCGACCACGAGCACCTCTTCCGTGCCGCGATACTCTAGATCGTGTCCCCCCTGGCAATCTGTCCGTACCCGTTTACCGATGAACCGACAGTGCCGCATCAAGGTTAGTTCTGCAGAAATCGCAGGGTCTGGTCGAGAAACGCGCTGTGATACTGGAAGATAGCTCCACCTTCAAACCAGTTGCGCATCAAATCCGAGCGATATCCCACGACAATCACGAAGCTCTCGATGCCGGCCCTGTGCGCGCGTTGAACGATGTGCTCGATGATGGGTTTGCCGCGAAAATCAACCAAAGGTTTGGGAAGACCACCGGAGATCGTCCTGATTCGCGTCCCGTTACCGGCAGCGAGAATGAGACACTGGTTTACTTTTTTCATAGGACACTTTCACATCGAACCTCGAACAATCTGCGCGGGCCACTAGAATCCGAAAACAAACTTCCCCCGAAAAGTGCGCACGGCACTGTTAACAAACTGCCCGAAGCGGAAGCTGTCCAAATCGTTCTGCACATCGCGATAGTTGGCGTGATTGAACAGGTTGAACACTCCAAAACCCACTTTCACGGTGTGTTCCTTGCCGTGAAAGGGCAGCCCGAAGTTCCTGAGCACCTGAAGATCGAACTCATCAAACCGTGGGAATCGCTCATCGTTTCGCGGACCGACGAAATCACGCCTTTCGTTCACCACGGAATACGGAAATCCGGTGTGAATATCCAGGACTGGCATGACCATCACCTTCCAGGGCGCGTTGAGCTCTGCCCATGCAAGGAAGCGGTTGGGCGCATCGAAGGCCAGCGGTCCGCGAGAGTTGGGCTGGATCACGGCCTGGGGATCGCTTCCGAAGAACTGGTTGAACTCGTTGAGGTCGCCAGTGGCCTTCGACCGCACGTAGGAGGCATTCAGAGTTTGCCGGTGTATCTTGTACTGGCCAGTGAGCTGAAACTCGCGATAAAAATCCCGTCCACGACTCGCCAACGACAACAGGCTGTCCCCGTCAGTTGTTTCGGGATTTACCACCAACCCATCGACGGTGTTTCGCTGTTGATAAGCCACCCGGACCAGCAGGTTCTCCAGCACTTGGCGGTCAACTTCAACATTCCACGTCTCGCTTCGCGGGTTCTTCAATCCACCGGTGATCACGTTGGAGTACGGAACCGAAGAAGTCACATTACCCGCCGGACCAAAGGTGAGAATTGTGCGATCCGGAAAGTTGGGGAAGGCTGGGGCATTCAACGGCACCCGGTCGTAAAACAATCCCGCTCCCGCTTTTAGCAGAGTCCTGCGATCACTAGTCAATGCGAACGTTAAGCTGGCACGCGGGGCGGTGTGCGTCGAATTGGTAACGGAGTCGTTGTCGAAGCGCAGGCCGAAATCCAGGGTGAGTCGCGGCCCAAGCGTCCATTGATCTCCACCAAACCAGCAGACCTCGTTTTGTTGGATAGAAAAGGAAGTTGGCGAGCCAAAGTTGATTTGTTCGAGTGTCGAACCTGCGGTACCGACGATCGACACCGGGAGAAACTGCTGACGCCCGTCGTAGGAACCATGAGACAAATCAAAGCCGACCTTCAGTTCGTGGTCGCCCAGAAAATGCTTTGGGCTGAAATGGTAGATCTCCTGCCATTCGACTCGGCGCGTATCTCGATTTTGCCGATTAAAAAAGCCACCTTCCGTGGTTTCGACCAGCATCTGATAGGGGGCTTGACTGTTGGGAAATGTATCTGCGTCAAACTCTTCATAGGCGAACCGCGAGGAAAGCAATGCGCCCGACTCCGCAACGTAACTGTGTTGCGCAGAAATCTGGTCTCCACGCTGGTGTAAGTTTGTGGTCGATGGCTGTGGGTTGAACGTATTGAGTCCAAGGTAGTCAAACTTTTGTGGAAAGACAGCAACCGACAGAGTCGCGGTCTGTCGGTCGCTGATCTTCAAATCGAATTGACTGAAAGAATCAAAGCTCTCAAGTGTTGTGTCGCGTTGCAGCGGCGGCAGACTTTCGACCGGCGTACGGACGAAGCGGTATTCGAAAGACTGGGTGAACGCGAGCCTGTCTTTTATCAGCGGCCCAGTGATGGTGGTGCGTGGAGTGAAGCCTCCTATCCCAACAATGCTCCCGTCGCGATCCCTGGCCCGTGGAGCAAGATTTTGTATGGAGAAGTGAAATTTGTCGAAGTTGCCGGTACGGGTTTCTACGCTGGAGACTGCTCCGGTGAATTTTCCATATTCGGGGTCATAAGGGTTGGAAATTACCTGAACGGATGAGACCACATCAATCGGCAAACTGATGGCTTGGCCGCCAGTTGCCGGATCAGTGACGTTTGCCGAATTCACCAGCCAGCCGGCCTGCGTAGCTTGCGCGCCTTTCATGTTGATACGTCCGTCGGGCCCCCGGACCACTCCCGGGACGAGCGGAAGCAGACTGTCGATCTTCTCCTCTTGATTCGGTGCTTTTTCCACGACGGATTGACTGATGGTATTGTGCTGAGCAGACTCGTCAGCTACGAAAAGCTCGGTTGCGGTCACATTTACGGTGTTGCTGACCACTGTCACGTTCATTTCGAGAGGGACAGTGGAGGACGTGCCCTGGGTCACATCCACCGCGAGTTCGCCACTCAACCCAGGAGCATTCGCTTCGATCTCGTATGTCCCGGGGGGAAGGCTGTCGATAGCGAATGCTCCCTGTGCGTCCGACTCGGTCTTTTTAGTTATGGGCCCGTGAAGGACGATGACTACGCCGGTCAACACGGCAGGTTCACCGTTGGTGCTCTTCGTAAATACGTCACCTCTGATTGATCCAGATTCGGTCGAACCGCTTTGAGGGAAAGCGGGAAGCACGAACAACAGGATCGATACAACATAAGCAACCGACCCTCGCATCCCGACTCCTCCTTGTAACGTGTAATGCAATACGGCGTCCAAACATGAGGCATGGGATGGGAATTGTTCCAACACATTGAGGAGACTAGATGTGGAATGTTCGAGCCAAACTCGCAGCGCAGCGCGAGGTGTCATTTGAGCGAGATGGACTTGACGCGTCAAAGGCTTGTCACATTTCTGCGAGTGGAAATGTGCGGAGCCGTGCAGCAGGGAGTGGAAGCGCGGGCCGGAAGCGGGAAGACTGTCGAAGTGTTATCAGCCGGTACTGCTTTGAGTGCTTGCAGATCAAACAAGCGAAGGGCCGAGTTATCTGTTTGAGCGGCTCAGAGGGTTGTTGCCAAGCCCAGAACCCAGTTGCTCATTTCTTTCGTCTCTTTCGGCGCTCTCGTCACGAGTGGCTTTGCGCCAACTAGTTGGTCTGAGTGACCGGAGTCTCGCGGACGGTGGACTGTGCATTTGTGCTCTGGCCTTCGTTCACGACATAGTTCCAGTGTTCGATCTTCAGAATTTTATTTCCGTACAGCCGCACCTGAACAAGCGTCTGGTCCTTTTCCGGGAGCCAGAAGCCATCAATTTTCTGATACTGCCTTACAAACTCTGCGTGCTGGATCCAGAAGGAGAGTTTCTTCGCGGGATGTCCTTCGATGCGCACCACGGAGTAGTCGTTCACATCAATCCAGACTTTACCTTCAAACAAATACTTGTCTTTCCGCTTGGGTACAGCTTCGGCGACGAAACAGCGGTACGGACCTAGCTGCTGTTCGCCCAATAGATTCAAGGAATAGTTGTCGGCGGAAATGGCGCTGTCATGGTGCTCTTTGCCGGCGGCGGCTTCGATCTCGCTATTAATAAGCGGATTCAGCGCCATGTGCCGGACCAGACCAGACCCGGACTCGGAATCAACCGTGAATGCCTTCTTGTCTGGCACGAGAAACTCCATGCGTCCGACTTCCTCGGCGTGCACCTTGCCTTTGAGATCAATGACCTGATAAGTCCGGAAGACACTGTAGCCGTGCAGGGCCGACCTGCGTTGCTCGTTATGCGCGGCAAGTTCTGCGAATACCTGGCTTTCAGTTACCCCAGGGCTCAGCGGCTCAATGACTGCTGACAGCTGCGGTAGCTCCTCCTCAGCAGCCTGAGCGTTCGCCCCCGTTGTGAGCATGGCCATCGCAACCATCGCGGCTACTCCGAACGAGAGTGCGAGTTTAGTGTGTGACGTTGCTCTATCCTTTCGACTCATGATTTTTTCTCCAATTCACTTCTCCCGTGCTCTCTACGGATCCGCAGACCAGCAATTCCTAACAAAACCTCAACGTTCACTTGTCGGTGCGGAGAATGGCTTCGACTGTTTAGGCTTCACAGCAGGTCTTTGGCTTTCTATCGGCACATCAAACGATTGACCCAATATGTCGTTGTAGCGAATTGTGCGTTTCCCCACGAGCACAAGCAGGTCGCGCCCCGCAGAGTATTTCACGGTCTCCTCGCCCAACGGTGGCGTATAGAGCACCACATAAATTGTGTCGCCTACCTTGACCGAAACGTCATAACTCGCGGCGTCAGAGACGCCACTTCCGGCAGTTTTATGAACTTTAACTTCAGTGATGGTACCCACTTGATACTTTGAGGTGGACTGGCCAAACGCCGGAAACACCGTCAAAAAGATAAGAAACAGGCCCACTAGCCTCAGCATAATTTGAACCTCTCGTCCGCTCCTGTTGGACTTCCCCTTACCTCTAAAGCCTACCTATGTTTTCCTCCTGACTCAGAGTTGGCCGGTCAGGATCGCGGTTGGTTGCCCGGAAGCGGACAGGTGTGATTGTTTGATCGTTTTCGCGATGTTGCGGGCCAGGTTGTGGGTAGCCCGCAAATTGCTGCCGAAGAAGCGAACATCACCATTCACGGTACGCTCAAGAACGACCTTACCCTCGCGTGTGAGAAGTTGACTCCGCACAGTTAACTTCGTGGCGCCGCTCACGGTGGTCACCGCACGCTGGGTTTCGCTGCCAGGCGTGTACTTCTCCACAGTTGCTTTGAGCATTAGCAAATTTCGAACTTCGCTGGCCTTCAGGTCGCCGTCGCGGAACACCTGCTGGAATTGCTTTGTCTTATTCAATTCCTCCACGAGATTCTCGTAAATCGCGATTTGGAACGAATAGGCGAGGTCCAGGTTCCCAGAGTCGACCTGGTCAACTTGAATGTTCCAGTGCGTGGCGGAAGTCCCGTCGCCACCAGAGGATTTCGCAGCCGCAGTCTGACCGTGCAGCCGACCAGGAAGTGCAAAGATGATCGCCACCAGCGCGACCCCACAAGCGATCGATGAATTGCATTTATTCATTTTCATGGGTGGCCTCCGCTGCGCTTTCTTTCGTCGACTGATCTTTGCGGGAATTGATAGTTACGCCCTGAGCTATCAGTTCATTCCTTACAAGCTCGCCCTGCCCTTTTGTTAATTGAAAGATCGCACCATGAATTCCTCCATCAGCGTCCACATATTCCAGAGTCAGGGTGTCGTACTTCTTATGGGCGAAGAGACTGACGACTCGGCCACCACCGAATGGAGCCGCCGTCTTGCCCAATGTCATTGGCAAGCCGCCGACCTGCTTGCTCTCCGCGCCCAGAAGGACATCCCGAACTGATGCGATCTTGATGTTTGCCCCAGGCTTCCCGTTCTGCTGGAATTGCAGCAAATCGTCCTGCATAGACAATGTCCCGGTGCTGTTATTGCTCGCGTTCGCGAAACCCAACAGGTGAGTGGCCCGAGTGCTGAATGATGCGCTCGTTTTCCCTTGCTGCGTTATTTGCTGTGCTGGCGCAGCCAGGCCACAGCAAATCAACACAGCCAGGAACCTCGAAACTACGCGAAGCTCCTCGCGACGAGCCTGCCTTGGCATGAGTAGAACAAAAAACCGATTCATTTTTCCTCCAATCGGGGCGTGGCTGTCGAGGACAGCTCGTAACCCTTCGACTACCCTAGCAATTACCGTGCTGCGCCTCGGACGTGCCTGCAACCTGGGACCGGGCTTTAGCTCTGAATTCGCACATCGACAGAGCGATAGTGGCGAATCGAGCACTCCCCCAACCTGTGTCACTCGACTTGACAGAAACGTCATAGCTAGTGACATCAGCGCCACCATCTTTCTGCAACCGAGGCTGCTTGATGTCAGTGATGGTGTCCACGCGCTATGCAAAGCACTTGTATTGCCAATAGTGCGAGCGATCCAGCCGGCCTCAGCAGCTGCGCTGGTCTGGCAGAATCAGTGACTCACTAGTCCCAATCAGCTTGGGCCTAATCCGCAGCAGCTACCGCGGCCCGGTGATCCACTCAGGTGTTTTCAGACCTTCAATTCCTAGGTGGCAGAGGAAGGTAGATGCGCCGTCTCATTGAGCGTTGTTTGTGGCAGGCTGCATGCAAGCACCAGTGCTGAACGGCGCAAGCATGACTCAGGATCGCGCAGTTAAATAGGAAACGAGCTGAAGGAGCGGTGACACGAGTGGCAATAACTTCGGGCAGCAACCTTGAGATCTCAATAGATCAACTAGGAAAGGACGTCATCGTCCGCCCGAGCGGCCGAATCAATGTGGACTCCTCGCCCGACCTTCGCGATTGCCTATCAGCCATCCTGTCCGAGGAACCGTTGCCTCATGCGATCACCGTGGATTTGGCAGCTGTTCCCTACATTGAGACATCGGGGATCGCCACCTTGATCGAAGCTCTTAGAATCGCTCGCCACCAACAGACGAAATTTTGCATGCAGGGACTCAGTGGTTCCGTGCTCCGGTTGTTCGAGGTCACCGGCGTGCTAACGCTGTTCGATCGCGGCAGCCGGGGAGAAAAGGTCTCTTGATGGCCAAGGTTCTGGAAAACGTCGGCGAAAGAACAATCGAGCATCTCGACTACGTCGGAAGTCTGAATATTCAGCTCTGGGCCACATTGCGGGCCATGGGACGAGCGCTACCCTTTGTAGGAAATCCGTACCGCTGGCAGGCAACAGTGAGGCAGATGCTGGAAATCGGCGTCGATGCAATGCCGATGGTCTCTATGATGGCGATCTGCACTGGATTCATTCTCGCGATGCAAGGAGCCTCTGAACTGCGCCGCTTTGGAGCTATGCAATACGTCGTTGACTTGGTCGCTGTCGGCTTTACGCGCGAACTCGGCCCACTGCTCACGGCGATTGCCGTGAGTGGACGATCCGGCTCGGCATTCGCTGCTGAAATCGGGACCATGAAGGTCACCGAGGAACTTGATTCCCTCCGCGTCATGGCGCTGGAGCCGGTGGAGTTTGTGCTCGCACCCAAGTATTTGGCAGCTTTGATTTCGGTCCCCTGCCTCAGCATCCTCTCCAATTTCTTCGGCATTTTGGCCGGCGGTTTGTTCATGTTCTTGAGCACTCGCCTGGCGCCACCGTTGTACGTCCACTATGTGTTCAATTCGATCAACTTGCGCGACGTGATCACCGGGTTGATCAAGAGCGTGGTGTTCGCAACCATCATTGCTCACGTTGGGTGCCTGGAAGGGTTTCGTGTCCGCGGAGGCCCTGATTCGGTCGGTCGCTCCACCACCAGTGCGGTGGTGAAGTCAACGTTCCTCGTCATCGTCGCGGATGCGGTCTTCACCGCCATCTTTTATTTCATGGTGAAACCCTGATGCCCATCATCTCCATTCGTGATCTCGTGGTTGAATACGACGGTCGGCGCGTGCTGAATGGTGTGAATCTCGACATCGAGCACGGAGAAACAATGGTGCTGTTGGGTGGCAGTGGCTCGGGAAAGAGCACTCTGTTGCGCCAGATCATCGGGCTGGAGCGCCCTAAGTCAGGCAGCGTCCACGTAAAAGGTATGGATATTACGCGTTGCTCAGAGTCCGAATTGAAGAAGATCCGCCGTTCCGTTGGTGTGGCCTTTCAAAGCGCGGCTTTGTTCAACTCGCTGACAGTCGAAGATAACGTCGCTTTGCCACTGCGTGAACACACACGGCTTGCGCCCTCGATCATCGACCTTATGGTGTGGATGAAGCTGGCCGCAGTCGGTCTCGCGGAGTTTGGCAAGTTACTGCCCAATGAACTCTCGGGTGGCATGAAGAAGCGCGCGGCCGTGGCGCGCGCGCTCGCACTCGGCCCTGAAATCCTCGTCCTCGATGAGCCATCGGCCGGACTCGATCCTATCGTCGCCGCGGAACTCGATGAGTTGATTCTGCTGCTCAAGGAAGCTTTACAAATGACAGTCATTGTCGTTACTCACGAGCTGCCGAGTGCATTCCGCATCGCCGACCGCATCGCCATGTTGTATCAGGGCTCATTCAGCTCGGTCGGCACGAAAGATGAACTCAAAGCAAGCCAAAATCCACGCGTGCGCCAGTTCCTGGATCGCATTCCCGAAAACGTAGCGAAAACGCCGGCTGTGGCCGCGTACTTCGAAAAGTATATGCAGTCTCAGGAGACATACCCGTGACCACACAAGCAAAGGTTGGAGCCTTTGTCCTTGGATGCTTCTCGATCCTGGCATTCACGCTCATCTACATCATCAATGCGCAGTTTAGCGGACACACCGTTCCTTACCGCACGTACCTGCGCTACGCCGGCGGGCTGGAGTCGGGAGCGTCGGTGCTGTTTGGCGGCATCAACGTGGGGAAGGTGACGGCTGTGCGGCCTGCAGCGTCGGACCCTACCAAGATTGAAATTCTGCTGGACGTGAAGGAGAACACCCCGGTGAACGAAAAGTCTATCGCGAAGTTGGGACTAGTCAGCGTGATGAGTGGAGCCGCACTGTCCATTACGACAGGCGGTAACGATGCAAGACGTCTCCCACCGGGCTCAACCATTTCATCACAGGAAGCCGCCAGCCTGGACGAGATCGCCGGCAAGATGGCAGTTGTGGCGGACAACGCGAACGGTTTGATCATGCAGGTGCGGGGAGAAGTGGACGGCATCAGCGGAGATGCGCGCGGTTTGCTCGCCAACCTGAATGCTGTGACGGGAAAACCCAATCAGCAGAGAATTCGAGTCCTGCTCGATAACGTCAACGCAATGCTCGCGACCGAGCGGCCCAAGATTGACCGTCTTACCGATCAGTTGAACGCGCTGAGCCAGCACGCCGACGAGACCATTCAAAACGTGAATGGCACTGTCAGCGATGTCCGCGAGCCCGTCCGCAAAGATCTGGCGGAACTGCAGAACACTTTGCTCCAAGCCAAGCAATTGCTGGCTGACATGCAAGTGCTGGTGAGGGCGAATGACCACAAGATTGATGACACGATCGAAAACCTACGGACGGCAACGGAAAACCTCGACCAGTTGACCGAATCAGTAAAACAGCGTCCGTGGAGTTTGATTCGTGTCAAACAGCCTGAAGATAGGAAGGTGCCGAAATGATGCGATCAAGTGAAGGGACTGGTATCCTCACCCGTTTCGGCGCGCTGCACCGCCGGATGACTGTGGGAAGAACTGTGACGACCGTTGTCTTCTCCCTGGCAGCTCTGGTGATCCTGGCCAGCTGCGGAGGAAGGGTTAGGTACCCAAACTACTACACTCTCAACCTGCCTGCGCCGCCGGATCCGCCTCCTGCAAAAAACGTGCACGCCACCGTGGCAATTCGTGAATTCCGCGCCCCCGCCTACCTGAGGCAGGGAGCCATTGTGTACAAACCATCTCCAGAGCAAATCAGCTTTTACGCTTACCATCGTTGGGCGATTAACCCCTGTGAGTTCGTGACTAACTCAGTAATTGAGCGGCTTCGCGGCAGCGGAGACTTTGCCCGTGTCACACCCTACGACGGCCGCCCCGGCACCGAATACGTGCTTAGCGGACGATTGGAGAGGCTCGAGGAAATCGACTACGCGGGTGGCGTCAAGGTTGAAGTCGCAATCTCCGCCCAGATGACAAAGCTCGCTACGGGTGCGACCGTTTGGACCAACGCTGTTTCTGAGGTAGGAGACGTCAATAAGCGCGATGTCCCGGCGGTGGTTTCTCAAATGAACAGCACGATGGAACGGGCGATCAGGAAGCTCCTGAGTCCAATGCCTGCGGATGTGGCTACTGGCCCCACTGCAGCTGAGCGAAACTAAACATTCGACCGTTGGAGGCACTGTGCTTCAAGTAACTTTCGCCAGAGTCTGGAGGCCCCATCTCTGTTTGTTCCTCGTTGTCGCTATCGATTGAAGGAGTTTGTAGTGAACTGGTTCAGACACTATGGTCTTGGCTTTCACGCGGGTGACCGGCTCGGGTTTTGCAATCGTCATTTTACTGTCGGGCATTGCCTTGTTAAAACTTGTCATCTGGCTCCTTACACCCGAACGCAACAAAGACAAGAGCGAGAGGGATTATTGGCGCATACATGGAGAATAAGCGAGTTGTGAGCACGCAGGAAATCGGTTGTACTTTCAGCCCACTTGCGCTGCAATTCCTGCGCCCGTTCCACGGATGGACAGGACGCCGAGCCCAGAACATCGCAAGAAAAACTCCCGCATGTCGAGCCAGTCCATGCGGGAAGCTTCATGATTGCGAAATGCCATCAGAACGGTGCCGTCTATTGATTAATTAGCGGCACTTGCACCAGTTCGACGTCGATTGCCAAACCCAGCCGCCAATCGAGTTGATAAAACAATGCGGTTTCCCTGCCGGAGAGCACTTTGCGGAACGCAGGCATGTATTTCAATCTCAGCTGCATAATTGACTGTTCAACCTCAGCGCGCTTGCGGATGTAATTCTCGGCCTGCTCACCCGTCATGCTGCTGTAGTTTTCGGCATAGTCTTTCAGCAGGGCAATTTTCGCGTCGTAGATTCTGGAGAGCTCCGCGGCATATTGATCGTAGACCGGCCAAAACTTCTGGGCCTCAGCATCGCTTAAGTCCATATTCTGAGCGATGATTTGCTTCTTCTGAGACCTTACATCCTTGCGCAAAAGTTCAATGAAGTCGTTAGGGTTTGGTTGGGAGTCGTCGTTTGCAATCGAGGCTTTGGCCGTATCCTTCTTGGCCGATACCGAATTCTGCGCCAATGCCGAATTTGTCGCCGCGAATGCGACTAACATCAGCGTGATCACGAGAAAGTGTTTTTGGTTCACTGGTTCCTTCCTTACAGCGAGACTAGAGTTGGGCGCGAGTGCTGCCCGCAATTGTTGACAACGTAAACTCTTCAGCATGCACGATTCCAATCGAGCGACATCGTGTATCTCTCATCGGAGCAGGTCTCGAATTGTCGCCGCGGGCCTTAGCCGCTGCTGAACCCGAATTCCCGAAGACCATCTCGCAAGGCAGGATCCAGTGGCTCACGGTGTCAAGTGTCACGTGTCATGTGACATGGCGCGTTATGGAAGTGCAGTGGGCCATCGGTCTTTTCAACAAGAAGAAGACATTTTGTTCCGATTGCGGGCTGAAGCCTGCGATTCGCGTTGGTTAGTGTTCGTCTTCATGAGTGGAACTGTAGTTGCTCCAGTTGAGTCGTGAGAACTCTAACGCCTCGAGATCTCTTAATGCTCAAGGAGCAAGTTTAATGTCCACCTCACCAGTGTCTGCTGGGTCTGCACAGCCCATATCGAAACCGGTGCCGCCAACAATCAATACAGATCAGGCAGTGCCTCGCCAGCGTGCTAGGTGGCGGAATTACATGACGACCATCCTCGTGGTACTTCTCGCCCTGGCCGTTTTGGTCACCATCACGCGTAACTGGAACGCGTGGGAAGGTGGCAAGGTAGAGCAGGTTACGGATGATGCTTACGTTCGCGGCGACCTTACTCCGCTCAGCACTAAGGTGTCAGCCCTCGTACGCTCTGTGAATGTGGCCGACTACCAACAGGTACACAAGGGCGATCTCCTCGTCGAACTGCAAGACGAGGACTATCAGGCCCTGGTAGATCAAGCCAAAGCTGCGGTTGCAGCTGCGCGTGCCGGGATTGAGGAAAATCTCCGCCAGCGCCAGTTGGCGGATTCGCGCATCGCGAAAGCGCTGGCAGGTATCGATCAGGCCAAAGCGCAGATTGCAGCAGCCGAGGCAGGCAAGGAAGCTGTACAGGCTGAGTTGACTCATGCTCGCTCTGAACGCAGACGCCAGGAAGGGTTGTATCAGACTCACTCGGCGACCGAGCAGAACCTCGAGGCCGCCGTCGCCGCGGAAGGAAACCTGTCAGGCCAATTTGCCAGCCGCGACGCCGATCTCACTCAGGCCCAAACCATGTTGCGTAGTAGTGAACTCGGTGCGGAAGCCGAGCGCCGCAGCAAAGCCGTCCTCGAATCGCAGGAGATGCAACTTCAGGCCGATCTGCGCGCGAAGCAGGCGAACCTCACTTCCGTCCAAGTGAACCTCGGCTACACCAAAATCTACGCCCCAGGCGACGGCACCGTGGGCGAACGGCAAGTTCGGCCCGGGCAACTCGTTTCGCCAGGCACCCAGGTGATCTCCTTTGTTGCTCTCACAAAGTGGGTGCAAGCGAACTATCGCGAAACACAGTTGACCAATGTGAAGGTTGGGGATCGTGCCGACGTTCGTATTGATGAATATCCGGGCCAGCTATTTCTCGGCAAGGTTGTCGAGATCGCACCAGCCAGCGGATCACAATTCGCTCTGTTGCCGCCCGACAACGCGACTGGCAACTTCACAAAAGTCGTACAGCGTATTCCTGTCAAGATCGCACTGGACGATTCCACTTTCGCGGCGACACTGCGTCCCGGACTTTCCGTGGTGGCAGCCGTCCGCACCAGACAGTAACCCGGAAACCTATGGCAGCTTCGACCATCACCGTTCGCCCGTCTGCGGTAGACATCGCGCGCGCTACCGCCGCGGCCATCCCGTCAGAAGTGTCAACGCGTCCTCTGCTCGGCATCCTGGGAGTCGTCACAGGCGCCGGCCTCGTCACCCTCGCCGGCCGCATGCTCACTCTCGGCCTTGCCGACTTGAAGGGCCATGTTGGCATAAGCTTCGACAATGGCGCCTGGCTCGACAGTGCCTACAATGCATCGCTCATGTTTGTCGGCCCGTTCAGTGTCTACCTCGGAGGTTTGCTCGGGCCGCGGCGCATACTCCTGTTTGCCGCAGGACTCTTCACCGTAACTTCTATCTTTCTCCCTTTCATCCACAGCTACAGTCTGCTCCTCGTCGCACTCATTGTTGCCGGTCTTACCTCAGGTACGTTTTATCCGCTCACGCTGACGTTCGCTCTTCGCAACATTCCGCTACGATACCTTCCTTTCACAATTGCCTTCTACGCGACCTTTGTCGACGGAGCCGTGAATATCGCGCCTTCGCTCTACGGTTGGTACAGAGACCATCTATCGTGGCATTGGATGTTCTGGAACTCCGCTGTGATTGTGCCAGTGATGATGATATGTGTGTACTTCGGCATTCCGCCGACGCCACCGCGCAAGAAGAGCGGCCCGGCCTCCAGCTTTGTTGGGTTCCTTTATCTGAGTGCAGGATTGGCTCTGATTTTTGCTGCCCTTCAGCAAGGCCAGCGACTCGACTGGTGGCGCTCGGGCGAGTTTAATGCCTGGTTTTGGTCCGGGTCTTTCTTCCTGCTGTGCGCGCTAGTTCGGAGGCTACGCGGTTCCAATCCTCTGGTGGCGTTGCCTTATCTGTTGAAGTGGAACACCATACTGCTGGGAACCCTGCTCTTCTGGTTCCGCTTCACCCTTTGCACAACCATCATTCTGGTCCCGCAGGCGCTGGCCATCCGCGGGTTCGAACCCGACCAGATTGGACCTGCGATCATCTGGAGCGCTCTTCCCCTTATACCCATCGCGTTTATCGCTGCGCTTTTGCTGTTACGCAAGCATGACCCAAGGTTGCTCCTCGCCACCGGCCTTGCTTGTACTGCCTTTGCTGCCTGGTTGAATTCTCAGTACAGCAGCGCGTGGGCGGCCGAGAACTTCTACCGTACCGAATTGCTGACGGGTGTCGGGCAAGCGTTTGCTTTCATCGGACTTGTCGGCTGCATCGTGATGCAAGCGATCTTCGCGGGGGCTTTGGCGAAACCTGAGTGGGTCCTGACCTTTTCGGCCTTCTTTCACGTCATCCGTATATTCGGCGGCACCGCAGGCGCCATCTACATGGGCCATTTCATAGCTCAGAGGGAGAAGCTTCACTCGAACCTGTTGGGACTCCACGTCGGCGGTGGCGACTGGCTCACTGGTCAGAACGTTCACGCCCTGACCGCAAGTCTTTCCGCCAAATCTTCCGGCATGGCCGCCGCGGGAGCGCGCGCCATCGATCTGATTGCGGCCCGACTGCGTCTACAGGCCTACAGCTTGAGCATTCTCGACGGGTTCCTACTGATTGCCTGGAGTTGCGCGTGTGCCTTGATCTTGGTCGCTTTGCTGCGCCAATCGCCTTTGAACTACGGCGAACTCAGCAACATGCAGCAGATTCCCGCCGCCCATAAGGAGTCGAATCAATGAGACGCAATGCGGCACTATTCCTACTAGTAGCGATGGCCTTCTTCACCTGCTCTGCGGCGGCCCAGGAAACAGGTAACACCGCGCCTCCGCGCCACGTGACACTGCAGCAAGCTGTTCAGTTGGCGCTGAAGCACAACCACGATATTCGCATTGCCGGCTACACGGTCGATGAGAAACAGCAGGCGAAGCAAGTCGCGAGGAGTTCGTATTTTCCATCGATACGGAATGACAGCAGCTTCATGCATGTGACCGACACACAGTTGATTCAGATCAAGTCCGGCAGTCTCGGCATCGCCGGGGGAACGCCGATTCCACCTGCGGACGCGATCATCAGCCAGGGCGGCAAGAATTTTACGACCAGTGGAACCCAGATCACCCAGCCCTTGACCACCCTGCTAAAGATTAAGCAGGCCAACGCTCTGGCCCAAGCCGAGGTAAGAGTCTCGCGTGAGAAGGCACAGCTTACCGAAAACGACGTGGCGCTCGCGGTCCATCATGTCTACTACAGCATTCTGATCGATCAGGCGCACCGAAGCGCCACCGAGGCGCGCATGAAAGCGTCTGAGGACCTTCAGAGCGAGCGCGTACAGCAGGTGAAGTTCGGCAGCACGCTAGAGCAGGAGTTGATCGACAGCCGTGCACAATTGTTGCAAGCCAAGCAGGAACTGCTGACCACAGACCTTCAATTGTCCGACCTTAAGCTGAAGCTCAACGACTTGACAGGCCTGCCACTCAACACCGCCTTGGATCTGGATCCTGCTGTTCCGAAATTTCAGGAGACTTGCCCGCGCGAGGAATGTGTTAGCGCTGCCATCACATCACATCCAGAGATCCTTGCGGCCCGTGCCGAAGTAGAGAAAGCGCAGGCTGCAACGCGTTTGGCGAAGACAGATATGTGGGTCCCCGACGTTGAGGCCTTTGCCCGCTACAGCTACCAGGAAAATGTCCCGTTCTTGGCGCGCAACTTCGGCACCTTTGGTGTTCACTTCGGCTTTGACGTGTTCGACTCGGGTCGCAAGAAGGCCTTAGTCCACGAACGTCAGGCGCAGTTGTCTCAAGCGAAAGAGAACCTCGCGAAGCTGACGGATGCGGTCGAGGTCTCAGTGCAAACAGCGTACAACAGGCTGGAAAGGACGCAGCAGATGTTGAAGGTGTCCGAAGAAGTTTTGGCCCTTCGTACGGAGTCGAATCGTGTCCGTCAGCAGGAGCTCATGCGAGGGGCGGCGCTCAACTCGCAGGCGGATACCGCAACAGCTCAGGAATACGATGCCAAGGCGCTCCTCCTCCAGTCACAGCTCGACTACTTCGAGGCCCATGACGAGGTTATCCATGCGGTTGGCGGCACAGTCGAATGAATTCCAAGTTGCCTGAGAGACATACGAAGAGGAATTGCGGCGTCCGGATCAGCATGGTCCAGAGGGCCGGGCAAAGCAGCGTCGTTCGCGTGGCCTCCACCCACCTGCCTACCATGTTCGGCGTGTTCGACCTGATCGGCTATGAGCGCGCGAACGTGGACAAAGGAGAAACTGACAGGGCCCTCCTCCTCATGCTTGGCGATCCGACAAATCGAGCGCCTTTGCTACGCATTCATTCTCAGTGCTTGACTGGAGAAGTGCTCGGATCTCTGCGCTGTGATTGCCGAGGGCAGTTAGAACTCGCAATGTCGGCCATTGCAGACGAGGGATCGGGACTGGTGATCTACGAGTATCAGGAGGGCCGTGGCATCGGGCTGATGGCAAAACTCAGAGCCTATGCCTTGCAGGACCAAGGTCTCGACACGATCGAAGCGAACGAAGCTCTGGGTTTTGATGCCGACTACCGTGATTTCAGTCTGGCTGTGGCTGTCCTGCATGAACTTAAGGTCCGGCAGATCCGTCTGATGTCAAACAACCCGCAAAAAATTGAAGCACTGACAAAGGGTGGAATCGAAGTCATCGAACGGATTGCCTGCGAAGCACCGCCAAGCCCTTATGCATTGTCGTACTTGCGGACCAAGAGGAAAAAGATGGGGCATTCGCTCACGATCATGTGAACGATTGAAGGATTGGCCTTAATCGGAGCACCTATGTCTACTCAGCGGCCTAGCGCAATGGACCTACTTGTTTCATCCGAAGTTTCGCGTGTGTCCGGTTGTAATGAGCGCTGTCTTGTTACCCAAGAAGTGGAGTTCGCCGAGATCGAGAAGTCGCTTGGGGAGTTGCGATCAGGGCGCATGATCGTTATTGCCGATGATGAGGATCGTGAGAATGAGGGTGACCTTATGATCGCGGCAGAGATGGTCACTCCTGAAGTGATCAATTTTATGGCTACCTACGCGCGCGGTTTGATCTGTCTCGCGATGACCGGCGAGCGGCTTGACCAGTTGGAATTGGGACCAATGGTGCTCCACAACACCGCGAACCTTGGCACAGCGTTTACCGTCTCGATCGATGCACGAGGAAGAGGTGTAACAACTGGAATCTCGTCGTACGATCGTGCGCAAACCATCCTGGCTGCGGTCGACCCCCGAACTCGCCCGGAAGACCTCGCGCGCCCTGGTCATGTGTTTCCCCTGCGCTCCCGGCCCGATGGCGTTCTCGAAAGACGCGGCCAAACAGAAGCGTCGGTTGACCTCGCACGATTGGCAGGGCTGCATCACGCCGCAGTGATCTGCGAAATCATGAACCGCGATGGCAGCATGGCGCGCGGTTCCGATCTGGCAAGCTTCCGCTCAGAGTATGGCTTGACGATGGTGACTGTAGCTCAACTCGTTCGCTACAGGCTCGAAACAAAATTAGACCAACCTCCCGGCCTTCATCCATCCGGGGCATATGGGCACGGCCCAGACTGGGAGAAATTATTGGAGGAAGATACGATGCACGGAGATTTACGTACTGGGGGCCGCAGATGAGTGACATTATCGCGGAACGCTCGGGAAACATCCTGAGCATCCAACTGAATCGCCCCGCAAAGAAAAACGCAATGACTTCGGGGATGTATATCACGATGGCGGAGTTCCTTGAGGACGCAGCGAAAGACGATCAAATACGCGTCGTGCTTTGGCATGCCGCGGACGATTCGTTCTGTGCGGGCAACGATCTCGAGGACTTCATGAAGAACCCGCCTGCAGCAGGGGAAAGCCCGCAGTCGCGATTGATCCACGCCCTGATCAATTTCGAAAAACCGCTGGTTGCCGCCGTACAAGGCGCGGCGATCGGGGGTGGAACGACCATGTTGGCTCATTGCGACTTTGTATATGCGGGGGAGAGCGCGAAGTTCCAACTGCCTTTTGTGAACTTGGCGCTGGTGCCGGAATTTGGAAGCAGCTGCTTGCTTCCGCTGCGTTTCGGATACCTGCGCGCCGCCGAACTGATCCTGCTGGGACAGCCGTTCGGCGCCTTGCAAGCAGCCGAGCTTGGACTAGTCACAAGCGTTGTCCCTGATGAGAAACTACTGGCCACAGCAACGGAAACCGCGCAGACCCTGGCGGAGAAGCCCGCCGGCGCAGTGCAGGCTTGCAAGCGGCTCATGAAGGGGGCATTCCGTGAGCAACTGGAGCAAGCTGTGAAATTGGAGAACCAGGTGTTTGCCGAACGAGTAAGGTCCGAGGAGGCGAAGGAAGCATTCAGAGCGTTTCTCGCGAAGCGCAAGCCAGAATACCATTCGGGGTGAACGCTCCGATTGAATTGGTTCTGCAGTTTCAAGGATCGCATGAGATCGCACGCCTGAGCGGCGGAAGCGCCCATGGGACTCCACAATGGCACGGCAGTGACGCTTTCAAGTCTGAGCATTGTCTTATGCCACACCGCGCGCGTCTGTTCCCTCCTGATCGACAGGCCGCGAGATCCCCATCCTTCTCATCTTGGCCAGCAGCGTGGTTCGTTTCAGTCCTAGTTTTGCCGCTGCGCCGCGTGGTCCACCGACGATCCAGCCGGCCTGCTCAAGTGTTTCCACGATCAGGGCACGATCTGAATCTTCCGATGTTATCGACGATGGCAAAGCCTGGGTCTGCTGCAGACTAACGATGATAGGCCCCGTTCGCCTTTTATGCGGGGGGTTTGGGAGCACACCGTCCCGCGAAAGGATCACCGCGCGTTCCACTAAGTTCTGTAACTCGCGGATGTTGCCAGGCCACGAATACCACTGGAAGGCAGCCATGGTTTCTGGAGGAGCGCTGTCGACTTGCTTCCCCATGCGGCGGCTAAACAGCTTCACGAAATGCGTGACAAGCGCGGGAATGTCCTCCCGCCTCTCTCGGAGCGAGGGCAGCAAAATGGGGAAGACGTTCTGAACGCGCAACCCCCGCGAGATTCGAGGGTGTGACGCCGCAGATCGCCGCGACTCAAGCGTGAAAAAGCGTCAACTCATGAGTCGTGTCATGAAATGACACCTGACATCAGACAGCTCGGGTCGGTTTCAGGGGAAGCAAGCGACAATACGTTCAGCTGTGCCGCAGCTGTTGGCGGGTTCGCCCAATGGTACTGAGATGGACAGGTGAAGTGTTTCTAGTCCCAGGCTGCTACCGCGGATTACTTGCCTTCGTCTTGTTGATTCAGGACGTTCCGCAACGACACGCCTGTAAGAGCGTGCTCGTAGGTTCTGTCGTAGGGGTAAAAGAGTTTCTTATCACCGTGCTGCCACGCCGCTTTCAGGTCAGAATTTGTAATATCCCAATCGGGCCGACATTTTCTGAGAACCGCACGCAAATCCTGGCGAAGATCTTCGATTGTGGGTCGGCCAAAGAACCAATAGCCGTTGTAGACCTTGTAAACGACGAGACCCGGTTCAAGCACGATCGTGTGTGGGATCATCGGATTGTGCAAAGGATCCGTGTATTCGGCAATATCGAGATCTTTTTGAACTATGCGCCGCGGGTCGGACAGGAAAGGCCAGTGGGCGCCAACTCCGCTGCGAAATTCATTGGTCTCAATAATAGTGTCGGTAGTGATTGTGATCAGCCTGCAATATGCAACCTCGAACTCGCGGTGGAGTTGAACGAGGCCCTCATGCTGCCTACGCTCCTTCGGGCAGTAACCGCCGCGACTGAGAACAAGAACCATCGGATCTGGCCCTTGGAGTTCCGAGAGCTTCCGGCGCTTGGCGCCGTGGTCGGAAAGCTCATAATCGGGGAGGACAGCGCCTGGAACAATATCATCTCTCATTTACAGAATTTCTCCGTGTGCGGCTGCGTTTCCAAGCGAAATAGCCTGTCCCGGAATCTGGACATGGATTACGTTCTGGCTCGATCGCATAGTGTCGCGCTTAGTACGAACAATAACGGAAGATAAACTATCGACGTCGCGAGCAGTCGGCGTGCGGACGCCCGCGACCGCCGAAGCACGAATTCCAACCCAAAGTACAGGAATCCGAGACCCAGCAGTGCTCCGGCGCAGTAAAAAATGGCAGCGTGGCGTGTCGGAAATTGCACGATGCTGATGGCGACCAGAACCAGCAGGGGCAAGAGGGTTTCCAGCGCCATGAAAGGAATTCTCGCCTTGCCTTTGGGCAAGACCAGATAGCCTGCTCGGTCGTAGTCTTCGCGGTACATCCATGCGATTGCCATGAAATGCGGGAACTGCCAAAGGAAGAGGATCGCGTACAACGTCCACGCCTCGCTATTCAATCGGCCAGATGCTGCGGCCCAGCCGATCAGGGGAGGCATGGCACCAGGAAAAGCACCGACGAGAACGCACAACGGTGTTTTTCGTTTCAGCGGCGTGTACAAGAACAGGTAGGTCAGCAACGTGAGAACGGCGAGCATGCTCGCAAGCCCGTTGACAGTTGCAGCGAGATAGAAGCTACCACCCGCGGCCAATGAAATCCCGAAGACCAGGACTTCTTGCGGTTTGAGACGGCCGGCTGCGGCAGGGCGCCGGGCTGTCCGGCGCATCTGGGCGTCGAACTCCCGTTCGATGTATTGGTTTAGCGTGCCCGTCCCACTTGCGACCAATAATGTTCCAAGCAGAGTGTTGAGCAGCGATATGACTGACAAGGATCGCGCGTCATTACCACAACCCAAATAGAAACCGACCCCAGTCGTGATCAGAATGAGGAAATTTACTTCCGGCTTGGTGAGTGCCCAGTAATCTGAGAGCGTGGGTCCCGCAAAACGCCCGTCTTGCGACCTAGAAGGCGTGAGTTGCTCAGTAACTATGGACTGGCCGGACATTCAGAGGGCCTCCATCCGTTGCGGGTCCGTCGGCACCGCGCTGCGTTCCGACTCGAACTGCAAGATCGACCGCTCTTCCGACTGATGTGGGGAGAGTAAACGTGTTGCGAAGATTGTCGCGGCAATCAGGTAAACAACGGTAACGCAGGTCCACATCAACGCACCCGCACATTGCTGATCTTCTAGCGCAGACAGGCCAAACGATTGGGGTGAAGACAAGAACACTGGATAAACCACGCGGTCGCAAAAGACCAGAAATCCGGAAAGAATATCGCACGGCAAGGTAGCCAGGAACAGATACAAAAGCATTGACGATTCTGGCCATTTCGAGACCATTGGCCGGGGTTGGATTACCGGCCACCAGAATAGAAGTCCGGTTGCGAGAAACGATGCTTGCTCAATGCCGTGCCACATTTGCGATCGCAACCCGAGCACAAACACCGCAGGGATATGCCATGCGACCAGTGTAGTGGCCGCTCCGAGCCAGCAAATTACAGGATGGGTCAGCGCTCGCTCCAGTTGCTGCATTCGTGCCGACTGGAACAGTCGACCGATCACGTCCACCGACCGCCGGCTTAGTGCATGAAGCAATGGCTTCATAGGCGCACCTAGCAAAATGAATGGGGGCGCAAATGTCATGAGCAGAAGATGTTGAACCATGTGTGCCGTCAACGATTCGTGATCGAGTGAACTCACCGGTGACGCTGTCGCAACCCAGATCGACAACAAGCCGAGTACAAAACTTGCAACGCGCCAGCCCGCGACACTCTCGAGGTTAAGCCTGCGAATGCGCAACCATCCACGCAGGTACACGAGAGCAGCAAAGATCAAGGCGCCAGAGACCCAGAATGACTCGAACGCGATGTGATGAGTATGTAACATCGAAGCCTACGGTTGAGCCCCGGATTTTTTCAATTGGCCGTCGCTAAGCACCAATTCCCGCGCGCTATCTACTGCCGGCCTCTGCGTGGGAGGGTGCAGGCTCTCAAGGAACGCCACGAGCGCCGTGGTCTCTGCCGGACTCAAGTTGTTTCCGTAAGCAGGCATATTGCCTCCGCCCTGGATTACTTGCCGGATCAACTGGTCCTGCGTGAGCCGCACCGCGACGCTATCCAAGGCTGGCCCCCTTTGCCCCCCGGTATCGCCGATTGGGTGGCAGTTGCGGCACTGCTTGACCTGAAACACGAGCGCCCCCTGTCGCTCGAGCGCGGTCGTGCCATGAACGTATCGGTCGGGTATGGGATCGCCGCTCCAGGCACTCATATGCGGACTCCAAGGCGTGAACTGGGCCATGCGAGTAAAGGTTCCGAGCGTGATCGCGATCATGAGCACCGTGACAACCGCAATGGGTCTGCGCTTCCAGCTCTTTTCTCCTTCTCCGGAAAGAAACGGCAGAAGAATCAATCCAATAATTACTAAGACCGGGCCGATGAGAAGGAATGGCGTCTCAAGCGATGGAGGAAGAAGTGAAAGCAAAGCATAAAGCCAGAGGAAAAAGTAATCCGGTTTGGGCGCAGTCTGGATGATTGTCGGATCGGGCTGCCCAGTCGGCCCAAACGGGCCGAAGTAGTAAGCGCACGCGGCAATTGCCAGGATGATAAATGCCGCGAAAAACATGTCTTTCCAAACCGCATAGGGGAAAAAGGGTGCGCCCTCGCTCTTGGTCAATGCGTGATACTCGCCCTCATAGGTCGCTCGCTTTACAATGCGTCCCGGCATCGGCCACTCGTTGATGCCCAGCTTCAGCACCATCAAGACGTGAAGAGAAACGAAAGCGATCAGCATTCCGGGAATCACGAAGACGTGCAGCGCGAAGAATCGGGAGAGAGTTGCGCCGGCGATGATGGGCCCGCCCAACATCAGTTTCACAACCGCAGGACCGAGAATCGGAACCCGGCTGGCGATCGAGGCTCCGATTCCTAATCCCCAGTAAGCGTCCTGATCGAAACGCAGGACCTGACCGGTGAACGCCATGCCAAGGGTCATCAGTAAGAGAAAGACTCCGATGATCCAGGTCAGTTCGCGGGGATATTTGTGGGCTCCGAAGAGAAATACCTGCGCCATATGAATAAGGACAATGGCCACCATGAAGTTGGAGCCCCAGCCATGCATCGCGCGGATGAACCATCCAAGCGTCACCTGATGATTCAGGGCCTGCAGGCTGCTCCAGGCTTCGCCCGCCGAGGGGACGTAAATAAGCGCCAGCAGAATTCCGGTCACCAGTTGCAGGAGAAAGATGGTGAGCGCAGCGCTGCCGAAAACGTAGAACCAACTCGCCGTGTTTCGCGGCACGGGATGTTCCACGGCCTCACGAATGGGTGCTGCGAGTTGCAAGCGGTGGTCGAACCATTCGCCAATTTTCCTGATCACGCGCATGGTGGCTTCTCCGATGACAGACGTGCCACTGGGTCGCCGGGCGTTGGCAACTGTCCAGCATTGATCGTCAACACACCGTTTTCGATTCTGTATGGATATTCGAAGAGCCCGCGTTCCGGCGGCCCTGATGCACGCGAGCCATCCCGGTAGTACGCTCCGCCATGGCAAGGACACATAAACAGACCGGATTGGGTAAACCAGCGGACAGGGCAACCAAGATGTGCGCAGTTGATTGCAAACACCTGGAATTGATCACCCGAGATGCGCCGCACCCAGCATACCGTGTCAACGGTCTTTCCATCTGTCGGCATCACGAACGGATTGCGAAATGTCGCCATCCGCGTCTCTCCTTCCGGAAAGTTGCTGACGTCACCCAAGCGCACCCACGACAGGTACCCTTTCTCTTGACCACGAGCTACCGATGAAAGAAGAAAGCGCACAATCGGTACGGCCACCACCATCGCAGCGACTCCGTTGAACAGGATTCCCAGCTTCATGAAGAAGCCGCGCCGGGAAAGCGTATCCTCAGTGGACGGGACAATCACAGGCTTAGTTGACATTTTCATTTCTCCAGGTGCTCCGGATTATGGTGCTGCGCATAATTCGAAGCGGCATAAGGCTGACCGGGGCTCTGCACGCGGCGCGACGCCAGCCAGGCAACCACATCTGTGATTTCCTGGTCGGACATGGGCTTTCCGGGAACGTTTCCACGCCAGTCGGGTGCCCGCAATTCCGGCCGGCCGCTGATCACGATCGTGCGCAGTCCCTGATCGCTGACCAGCGCGAGAAACGAATCGTTGCTGATGGCACTGGCTTTAAATCCACCATGACCTTCAGATCCGTGGCAGGATGCGCAATATGTTCCGAAAACGATCTCGCCGTGTAAGGCATCCCCCATCGTTTTTGCAGCGTATGAAGGGGGATTCGTTCCGTCGAGAATTCCCTTGCGTCCCCAACGTGAGAAAATTCCGCTCGTGATCACATTGATCTGTTCGTCTGTCAGCATTCCTCCGGCACTTTGCGCGAACGCGGGCATCGATGTTCCACGGATCCCGTTGGCAACAACTTTGTGCACCGCGTTTTCATCGACAATGGCGAGATACACCGGATTGGCGAGGGCAATCGACGCTCCTCCACGCCCTTCCGCGCCATGGCAGGCGGCGCAGTTCTGTGCGTAGAGATTGCCGAAGTCAACAACCTGGTTCGGTGCCACTGGCTCCGAACCCTTCTGAGGTTGACCGTTTGGAGTGCTGCAAGCCGACACGAGTACAAGGGGGAGAATGGCGAATGCAGACAGATACGGGATCCGGCTCATCGGCGCTCCTCTCCGCTCTCTCGTGATGGAATAGTTCCGGGAGCTTCGATTCCCGCCCGTAGAACAAACGACACATTCTCCCGCGTAGGGATGCTCTCCTGCCGCACAACTACGAGGTCTGCCACAATTCCAAAGGCTACTTGCGAGGCAACGAACCAGAACCAATCAATATGGCTGGCGAGCAGTGGATTCAAAAGTCCGAGAATTGTGTACAGCAGCCCCGACCACAGCGCCGGGGCAATGAGCCCTCCAAGCACAATCGGACGACGTGGGAACATGGGCAGCATCGCGCCGTAGAGCAAACCAACAAATATGGACACGAGGCCGTGCAGGATAAAGGCAATCGCGAACGCATCAGCATGAAATGAATACAGCTGTGCGGGCCCGAGCCTTAGGGATTCCCGATAGACAACTGCGGCGAGGAGATTGATGGGATACCAGATACTGCCGGCTTTGAGAACGCCGTAGGCACAGGCCAACACTGCCATTGCGACGCTGCCCGCCAATCCCCCCTTCACCCCCGAGGAGATCGGATACGTGCGCACTGGAAGCCATGCTCGCAGTTGATCCGGCAGGACCGGAATCCGTTCCACGACACGGCGATCGGTAGCCAGGCGAATCTCTTCGGGAACCACTGCGATAGTTTCTTCTTGCGCATGCGGCAAGACGGCGCGAAACCATCCGACGCAGCCCGCCAGAGCGAGCGCGGCGCCGAGGACGCTCACCGACATACTCGTCACCAGTCCCGCGAACAGGAGGGTCGCCCCAAAAGCCAAGATGAAAGGCCAGGCTGTTGGCGCCGGCACCTCGATCGTGCCGGGAGTCCGACATGTTTCGTTCAATTGCTCCGTTGTCAATACTGTCGCCATGTCTACCTCAGCGTCCGAGAACGTAAACTACGGTAAAAACCACAACCCACACGGCGTCGACGAAATGCCAGTACATCGAGAGCACTTCGATGTGACCGGACTGCTTCACTCCCACACGGCCACGCAGTCCGAGTAGTGCAACGATCAATAGCATGACGAGACCTGCGGTGACGTGAAACGCGTGCAGCCCGACAAGCGAGTAATATGTTGTCCCGAACAGGTTGGTCGAGATAGTCAACCCGTGTTCGTAGATCAGCCGGTGCCATTCCTGCGCCGTGCCATAGAGGAACAAGCCACCAAGGGCAATAGTGAACAGCCAGAACCCAAGGAATGCAAATTCAACGCCGCGGGCCAGACACTTTGCGGCGAAGTGAATGGTCAGGCTGCTGGACAACAAGCAAATCGTGTAGAAGATCGGGGTTTCAAGGACCTCGCGCGGACTCGGCCCGCTCAAACTTTTTCCCAAGTAAAAGAGATAGGCGACAACGAAGATCGTGAAGATCGCCGATTCGGCAACGATGAGACCGGCCATCGCCACCTTCCCGCGAGATGGCAGATGCCACGCGGCTGCTGGGCTCGGAAATGAAGTTGTCACTGCGCTCATATGATTTCGCCTTCACTCATAGCGGCTATCGGGGTCTTCCGGATGCTTCAGGTCCCACAAGGGGCGCCGACTCGCGACCGTAGGAACGGTCGCAAAATTATACGCAGGCGGCGGAGAACTGATGGACCATTCAAGTGTCCACGCGTCCCACGGATCGTTACCAGCCTTGGCTCCCTTGAAATAGGAAATTACGAGGTTTGCTAGAAACACGAGAATCGCAAGTGCCTGAATGAACGCGCCGATAGTAATGATGAAGTTCAAGGTGTCCCAACCGCGGCTGGGCTCATAGGTGTAGATTCGCCGCGGCATCCCCAGAATGCCCGGAATGTGCATGAGGTCAAATGTCAGGTGAAAGCCAATCAAGAACAGCCAGAAATGCCATTTGCCCAGGCGCTCGCTCAGCATTCGGCCAGTCATTTTGGGATACCAGTAATAAAACGCCGCGAAGAGCGCGAACAGAATTCCGCCCACAATCACGTAGTGAAAGTGCGCCACGACAAAATAGGAGAGACTAAGCTGCCAATCGAAAGGCGCGGCGGCCATCATGATGCCGGTCAAACCGGCAATGAGGAATTGGAAGAGAAATCCGATGCTGAATAGCATCGGCGTTTTGAATTGGATCTTTCCGCCCCACATGGTGCCGATCCAGTTGAAAATCTTGATTCCCGTTGGTACGCCGACAGCCATTGTGGTCAGAGTGAAAAAGCTGTTGGCGTAGGAGTTCATTCCGATCGTAAACATGTGGTGCGCCCAGACGCTCAAGCTCACGAACGCGATGCACACGGTTGCGGCAACCATCACCGGATACCCGAAAATCGGTTTGCGTGAAAATACCGGAATGATTTCTGACATGAAAGCAAAGCAAGGGATGATCAGAACGTAGACTTCCGGATGTCCGAATATCCAAAAGAAGTGCATCCAGAGGACCGCTGATCCTCCAGCCTGGGTATCGAAGAAATGGCCACCCAAATATCGATCGATGAGCAGCATGATTTGAGCGGCCGATAAGGGGGTGATCGCGATCAAAACCATTCCCGCCATGACAAGGTTCATCCACACCAGCAGCGGCATTCGGCTGATCTTCATGCCCGGGCACCGCAGGCAGAGAATGGTCGCAATAATGTTGATCGCTGTTCCGATGCTCCCAAACCCGGAGACCAGCAGCGCCAGAGTCCAATAGTCGGAACTATGCCCAGGCGAGAAGACGCGCGCGCCCAGGGGCGCATAAGACCACCAACCCACATCCGGTGCGCTTCCGGCGCCGTACAAGCCGCTTCCTCCGAGAAAGCTGAAGTAAAGGAGAAGTCCACCCAGAAACGACAGCCAAAAGCTGAATGCATTCAGGCGTGGAAATGCCATGTCCCGCGCACCAATCATCAATGGGACCAAGTAGTTCGCAAATCCAAACAGGACTGGCATGGCCACGAAGAAAATCATGGTCGTCCCATGCATTGTGAACATGCGGTTGAAGACTTCCGGTGAGACGAAGTTGTTGTGCGAATGCATCAGCTGAATGCGAATGATGAGTGCCTCGACTCCACCGATCGCGAGAAACAACAGAGCCGAGAGAATGTAGAGAATTCCCAGCCGTTTGTGATCGACCGTGGTCAGCCACTGATGAAGCTCGTCGACCCAAGGCCGGGCTTGTATCTGGGTGCCGGGAATGGTGATCGCGTTCGAGGACATAGTTATTTTCCGGTACGTTCTAGCGCAGCGTCTCCATGTAACTCACGACCGCATCCAGGTCCGCGTCGCTCAGCTTCATGCCGGGCATCAGCGAGCCGGGTTTGATTGCACTGGGGTCCTGGATCCAAAGACGGAGATTCTTGTGAGTGTTTTCAGCGGCGCCTGCGGCAATCGTGGCCCGGCTCATCAAATGCGTCAGGTCGGGGCCAAAGCGTCCATCCGCGGCGGTTCCGGCCACTGCATGGCAGTTCATGCAGGCATTACTTTCAAACACTCGCCTGCCTGCGATTGCGCCTGTGTCTTCGACTGCAAGACTCTGCTGGGCGCGAACCCAGGCGGCAAAATCCTCCGGTCCATCTACAGAAACGCGTAGCAGCATCTTCGCATGCTGTGTTCCGCAGTACTGGGCACACTGGCCAAGAAAGACACCTGTGCGTTGCGGATCCATCCACATTCTGTTGGGGTGGTTGGGAATGAGGTCGGTCTTGCCTCCAAGCTCCGGCACCCAAAAGCTGTGGTCGGTATCCCCCGAAAGCAACTGCAGAAACGTTGGTGTCGGATGACTGGGATCGCTCACCGGGATGTGCAGTTCGTTAGCGGTGACGATCCCCAGCTTCGGATAGCGAAACTCCCACCAGTATTGATGTCCAATCGCGGTGACCTGCACAGCGCCCGGCGGTTCTGGAGCATCCTGAATCGCGTGGATCACTCGCGCCGTGGCCAAGAAGAGTACGACGACAATCAGAATTGGAATGATCGTCCAAGCCAGCTCAATCTGCGTGCTTCCGTAGACCTGAGCCGGCTCGCGGCCGGCATCCATTGCGCGCCCGCGGAACTTAACGACGGAATAGACCAGTAACGCAAAAACTACGACAAAAATGATTCCGGTAATAACAAGTACAAAGACGGACAAGTCAGCAATGGACCTGGCTGGGGTGGAGGCGGGAGCGAAGATATTTGTGCCGTGAGAAGAAGAGCCTTTTGGCTCGCCTGCCCACACCGTCATAGCAGACCAAAAGAAAAGAAGTATGGTCTGCGCAAGCAACCGCAACGTCGAAGATTTCATTTTCAACATCGACATTTTTTTCTTCCGTTCTCCACTCCCGAAATGCGCGCACCAACAGACTTCGCAATCTCCCCTTATTCCTATTGCAAAGCGCACGTCACAATTCTTTCCGCCCAATTCGATTGAGTAGAGAGCAAGCGTGCTACCAAAGAGACAGGCACTCGCATTTCCTGCATTGCAAGTGCAATGAAGGCCAACATCACGAAATCCTGAACCTTTGATTTCGTACAGCGACTAGCACGTGCCGACCGGTCAGTGTCATTCCTATGCCTTTTGCGTCAAGTGTCATCTGCGATGTCACGCAATTGTAGGAACGAAGCCCGGCTCGATGTAGATGAAGCGTAGCTTGTGACGGCGAATTTCATGGCAGCGGAATTGCATGGACTTAGCGGCAGGGTGAGCCTATCGGGTGACGTAAACGCTGGAAGTGAATTGCACGGTACCGATTTCCACAAAGAATTCAGGAGGCTTTATGTCGAAGACAGTCGCAGACGTATTGTGGGAGATGCTCGAAAAGGCTGGCGTCAAGCGCTGTTATGGAATCGTCGGAGACGCACTGAATCCTGTGGTGGATGCACTGCGCCGAAATGGCGCAATCGAGTTTATTCCCGTTCGTCATGAGGAATATGGAGTATTCGCAGCGGTCGCGGAGGCCTACTTCACGGGTAACCCAGTGGCGGTGTGCGGAACTGCGGGGCCCGGAGTTGTTCATTTGTTCAACGGATTGATGGACGCGCGGAAAGAAGGAGCTCCCATCATTGCCATCGCCGGGGATGTCGAGTCGAGTCTTATTGACACATCCACGCTCGAGGAACTGAATCCGTACAAGTTTTTCGAGGCGGCTTCTCTCTATACCGCACGGCTGGTGAACCCGGAGCAGACCCGCGCGGTCATCAACACCGCCATCCTCACGGCTGTTCTCGAAAAGGGTCCGACCGTTCTTTCCATACCTGGCGATGTCGCGGCAGCCTATGCTCCGGACCAGCCCACCGACTTCACCATTGCAGCCCCGGCTATCCTGCGACCTTCCGATACAGACTTCGAAAAATTGGTGAGGATGATTGATGAAGCGAAAACGGTGGCGATCTTTGGTGGGGACGGTTGCAGAGAAGGTCGCGATGAAGTGGTTGAACTCGCGTGCAAGCTGAAGGCCCCCGTCGGCTATGCCTTCCGCGGGAAGCAATGGCTGGAGCATGACAATCCTAATGCCGTTGGCATGACCGGGCTGATCGGTTATGGGGGAGCTTACAACGCACTCCATGAGGCCGACCTTTTGCTCATGCTGGGCACGGATTTTCCGTTCTCAGAATTTCTTCCCGGCGCCAGTGTGAAAAAGGTTCAGATTGACAAGAACCCGAAGCATATCGGCCGCCGTACAGCGCTGGATCTCGGCCTTGTCGGCGATATCAAGTCGACGGTCAGTGCATTGCTTCCAGCCGTATGTGAAAAGACAGATGGAGCGTTTCTAGCGAGGCAGATTGCACACACGGAATCCTTCCACAAACAGCTGCAGCACTATGTCGAGAAGGGACCGGCGATAAAACCGATACGTCCTGAATTCCTCGCCGCGACACTCAGCGAGCTCGCTTCGGATGACGCAATGTTCTTTGCGGACACGGGTACGGCCTGTATCTGGCTTGCGAGGCATATCTTCGGTGGAAAAAACCGCAGGCTCTTTGGCTCATTCTCGTGGGCGTCCATGGCCAATGCTGCACCGAACGCGTTCGGATGTGCTCTGGCATATCCCGGCAGACAATGCATCGCGTTGTGCGGCGATGGAGGCTTCACGATGCTGGGAATGGGCGATCTGCTAACCCAGGTAGAACGGCGAACTCCCGTGGTTCAAGTCATTCTCAACAACGAGAAGTACGACTTCGTGCATATCGAACAACAGGAGGCCGGCTTCATTCCCTCTGGCGTGGGGTTCAAGAATCCAAATTTTGCGAAGGTTGCTGAGGCGATGGGAGCGAAAGGGATTCGTATCGAAGATCCCCAGGACGTTCGAGAAGGTCTGGCTGAGGCTCTCGCGTACAAGGATGGCCCAGTCGTTGTCGACGCAGTTGTAGATCCCTTTGCGCTTGCCATGCCGTCCCATTCGCCATTCCACACGGTCAAGGGGTTCACTCTCAGTTTCGCCAAGCAAGTGCTGAGCGGAAGGGTGGATACGGTGATCAAGGAGATTGAGCGAAACGTGGGAATCGTCTGAGCTTTCCCGCAGCGATCAAAATGCAGCCGGGCAGCCTTGCATCGCCCTCGGCGCGTAGAAGGATATGTGGATGACCAAACCCATTCTGGTGGTAACCAGCCGTTATCCAGAGGAAGTTGAAGACCGTATCGACCGCGATTACAACGCCCGGCGAAACCCGGACCAGTTTCCTTTCAGCCAGCAGAAGCTGCTCTCCGCGACCGAAGGAGCCGACGCCATGTTTATCACGCCGGCAGATCGGTTGGACGCTGGGTTTTTTCAGAAGGTATCGCCCAGCTTAAAAATCATCGCCACGTACTCGGTGGGTTTTGAGCATATCGATCTGGAAGCCGCCGCTCGCAGGAAAATTCCGGTCGCTTACACCCCTGGTGTCAACAGTGAGGCAACGGCCGACATCGCTATGCTGCTTTTGCTGGGTGCTTCGCGTCGCGCTTACGCAGCTCAGGAATTGGTTCGAACGGGAGCGTGGAAGCCCCTGAGCCCCGACATGCTCTTGGGGTGGCAAGTCGGTGGCAAAGTCCTCGGCATTTTGGGAATGGGGCGCGTGGGACAAGCCGTGGCGCGTCGAGCGCGGGGATTCGGAATGAAGATTCACTATTACGACACTCAGGAGTTGCCTGCGGAAATCGCAGGCGATGCCGTCTACCACAAGGATCCCTCCGATCTGCTTCGCGCCAGCCAGTTCTTGAGCCTGCACGCCCCGGAGACTCCTCAGACCCGCCATTTCTTGAACTCCAAAGCCATAAGTCTTCTGCCCGCCGGGGCTATCGTGGTGAACGCGGCTCGCGGCGGATTGGTGGTCGACGACGACCTTATCGCTGCTCTCAGGAGCGGGCGGGTCGCCGCTGCCGGACTCGACGTATTTGAAGGCGAGCCAAAGCTTCATCCGGAATATGTTTCGCTGAAAAATACATTTCTATTGCCGCATATCGGCAGCGCCACGATCGAAACCCGTACAGCCATGGGCATGCTGGCCCTGGACAATGTGGAGGCGGTGCTGAACGGCAGGCCTGCGCCGACCCTCGTCCCTGGTCGCAGTCGGGAAATTGTCTAAGCAACTAGGAGGAAAGAATGAGCGAACGCTGGAAGGTAGTGATCGTAGGCGGTGGGTTTGGCGGGCTTTCTGCAGCCCTGCGTTTGAACTCAGATCTGGTGGATGTGACGCTGATCGATCGGCGAAACTATCACCTTTTCCAGCCGCTACTCTATCAAGTCGCGACGGGCTCACTTTCGGCCGGAGAGGTCGCCTCGCCCCTTCGGAGCGTCCTAAGCCGGCAGAAAAATACTCGCGTTTGGTTGGGGACCGTCGTGGACATCGATCCTGATTCCAAACGCGTCTTTCTGGCCGATGGGACCATCGTTCCTTATGATTCATTGATCGTTGCCGCCGGTTCGCAGACATCCTACTTCGGGCACGACGAGTGGCAAGAGTGGGCGCCCGGTATGAAGAGTGTTGAAGAAGCCACGGCCATCCGCCACAAAATTCTTTATGCATTCGAAGTGGCCGAGCGCCTTTCAGATCCCGTGCAGCGCCGTGCCTGGCTCACATTCCTGATCGTTGGAGCAGGGCCTACTGGCGTGGAACTCTCTGGAGCGATTGCGGAGATCGCCCGCCAAACGCTAAAAAATGACTTTCGTTCCATCCATCCCGAGGAGGCGCAGATCATACTGCTGGATGGTGCGCCTCGAGTACTGATGCCTTTTCCTGACGACCTGGCCGAAAAGGCAAGCCGTTCGCTTGCCAAGCTTGGAGTCGAGGTGAGGTGCGGTGCAACGGTCAAGTTGGTGAACAAGGAGGGTTTGACGATTGATTCCGGCGGGCGAACTGATTCAATCCCCGCGAAAACTGTGATCTGGGCAGGTGGCATCACGGCTTCTCCATTGGGAAAAATCGTAGCGAGTCGGACAAAAGTTGAATCTGATAAAGGAGGAAGGGTCAAAGTAAAATCCGATCTGACCATTCCCAATTACCCGGACATCTACGTCGTTGGCGATCTGGCCTGGGCTGCCGATGCAAATGGAAAGCCATGGCCGGGGGTAGCTCAGGTAGCGATGCAGGGAGGAACCTACGCTGCAAAAGCGATTTTGAGAAGAGTCAAGAACCAACCGGAGCTACCTCCTTTCCATTATTTCGACAAGGGATCGCTGGCGGTGATTGGACGAGCAGCGGCTGTGGCCGATGTTTTCGGTCTTCACATTTCGGGGTTCCTAGCATGGCTGGTTTGGGCTTTTATCCATATAACTTATCTGGTTTCGTTCCAGAGTCGCATTCTCGTTTTCATTCAATGGGCGATACAGGATCTGACATTCAGTCGAGGCGCACGGTTGATCACTGGCCGGGCTCCAACCGACTTCAACTTCAACAGCGAGGTCTCGCAAATGCACCGCATGCCAGAGACGAAGCCTGAGCCGGTGCATGCGCTGCATTAACCACTTCGGGCTTTTCGGCGTTCATCGAGACAAACGTCTCAAGGCGGCGAGTGTGCGAAATCGGTGATACTTAGCGGCCGCGAACTCTTCATTGAGATGCAACTTTACGCGGGCCGCTGCATTGCACATCCGATACAATCTATTCCGATATCGCCAGCCCGGCGCTGTTCGCCGAATTTCTGACAGGGGCGCGGGACAATGAGCACCCAGGATGTGCCAACCGTATTCATTGTCGATGATGATACAGATGTGCGTGAGTCTCTCCAGGAACTGCTGGACTCTGTCGGCTTGCATTCTAAGTCTTTCGGAACAGCACAGGAATTCTTGTCGAGCCCGCACAGTGACGATCCCAGTTGCCTGATTCTTGATGTGAGACTTCCAGGCATTAGCGGCTTGGACCTTCAGCACGAACTGAAAAGAGGGAAAGTAAGCATTCCAATCATCTTTCTCACAGCACATGCAGACGTTCCGATGTCGGTCAAGGCCATGAAGTCTGGCGCTGTTGAGTTTCTCACGAAACCATTCAGGCAACAGGATTTGCTCGATGCGGTTCAGCGATCGCTCACTCGAGATCGCATCGTCCGCGAAAAGCAGCGAGACACTGCTGAACT
>Ga0185299_10001685_pt1 | contig 39697 bp, 17 predicted proteins | sample PaiPotPPA55metaG_FD_128002 | JGI IMG/M metagenome (GOLD analysis project Ga0185299, IMG submission 128002) | Iron sulfur acid spring bacterial and archeal communities from Banff, Canada, to study Microbial Dark Matter (Phase II) - Paint Pots PPA... ...
CCGGGTCCTGCATGGTTGCCAGGTAAGCATGACGTCCGTTCATGGCTTCACGGCGCAGGATCGTGACCAGGGAACCATCGACCGGCCCGACCCCGGGCCGATCGTCGGGCCCCACCAGCGCGAGACCGTTTTCATAGACGACCGTCAACCGTTGGGCAGGGGCGGGTGCACCACCGGGCAGAGCCGGTGGCGCGCCGAAACCACCGGACCACGACCCATCCCCACCAGGCCACCCCACACCACCCCCCCAACCCCCACCATCATCCCCCATCACCACATCACCAGAAGACATCGTCCCCAGGAAAAACTCACCCCCAGCAACCACACGACGCACAACCGTAACCAACTCCCCCTCCACCGGCCCCACCCCCTCCTCGGGCGCCGCCAGCAAACCGTTCTCATCAAGAACCCACAACCGGACCCCCGCCGCCAACGCCAACGCCTTCATACCGGCCGGCCCCACCCGAATCCCCCGCGACCGCACCGACTCCACCAACCCCTCAAAACTCCCCGACCCCGACACAAACTCCCCGAACATCCCCGGATTCGCCAGCATGAAATCAGCCGCCATCCCCCGCAAACCCCCCACATCCCCCACACCCAACTCGACAAACCTCCCCGGCACAGACCACAACACCGCCTCGAACAAACTATCCCCCGACGGCTCCACACCCACCGCCTCCAAACCCCACAAACCCAACACAACACGCTGCGCCTCCGTCGGCACCACCCACTCCGACGACACCCCATCACCCACCGCATCGTCCCCCCCGAAATCGGCACCCCGCACCTCAGCCAAACCGGTATCCGGGACGTCCCAATCCGGAACCAACTCCCCCCGCCGATAAGCCCGGACAGCGTCCTCCACCAAGATCCGAGGATTCTGCCGGGCAGCATGACGCTCAAACCACACGGCCTCGTCCAAACTCACCCCCAACCGCTTCCTCGCCGCCAGCACAGCCTCCCGCACCACCGCTTTGTTTCTGCCGCTTTGTGCGGCGACCGTGGCGTACTTCCCGGCTGCGGCGTATGCCGCCAGATCGGCACGTTGCCCCGGGTACAGGTCCCGGACCGGGTCGTCCCGATCCGGAACCAACTCCGGGTTCCGCAGGTTAGCCCGGGCAGCCTCCTCCACCAAGATCCGAGGATCCTGCGCAGCGGCATAACGCTCCAACCGCACCGCCTGCTCCAAACTCACCCCCAACCGCTTCGCCGCCGCCAGCACAGCGTCCCGCACCGTCGAGTCGTGTCTTTTCTGTTTATCGGCGGCCGCGGCGTAGTTCCTCCCGGCGGCGACGTATGCCTCGAGGTAGACGCGTTGCGGCAGCGACAGATCGATGACCGGGTCGCCCTGGCCGGGATTCCGCACCCCCGCACCCGGCGGCGCGCCGATCCGGGTGCCGCCGATGACCTCGGCACCATCAGAGGCGAGGTCCGGAGTGCCGTCCGGCGCGGCGGTTGGTGGTGCACCAAAACCACCAGACCACGACCCATCCCCACCCGGCCACCCCGCGTCATCCCCCATCCCCACATCGACAGGAGCATCCCCCCCGACTTGCGCGATAGAAGCCTCGTGCTCCGGGATCGCGGCACTCAACTCCGCCCGCGGCCGCGCCGCCCGACGCTCGACTCCCAACGCAGCCCTCGCAAAGCCTTCAGGGACAGTACTGTCTCCGTGGACGTTACGTGCACGAATTCCACGAACAACGGCTTTCACGCCGCGACTCCTGTGCGCCTCGTTCGCGGCACTCAACTCCCCCCGGCGTGCGCGGGACGTTATCCCCAGCGCCTTCCGTGCCGCCCGGAGCAGGAGGCGCTCGTCGTTGAAACTGTTGGGGCTGGCGAGGAGTGCCTCGAAGAGATGGTCCACAGTCGGGTTCTCATTCTCGCGGGCGTGATAGTCGGTAATCATCTCACCGGCCTGGTACACCGCGTACTCATACTCCTCCCGGCGAGTGTCCCGGCGGGGTGCGCCGATGCGGGTGCCGGGTGGGAACGCAGGGACGTCCTCGTCGCGGAGGCGGACGGGGCGGCTGATCTTGCCGGTCGGAGAGTAGAGGACCGCGTGGACGCTGGCGGCGGAGCGCTGTCCGGGCAGGATGTGGGTCGGGTCGGCGGTGTCACGGACGACGATCAGGCCGTTGTCATTGATCATGCGGAAGGCGTGTGCGCCGATGCCGTCGGCGTTGGGGGTGTCGTGGACGGCCACGACGAGCGCCTGTGCACCGGGGCCCAGGAGGTCCAGTTGCCGTGCGATGCGGTGGATGTCGGGGTAGCCGCGGAGTTTGCCGCGGGCGGCCCGCTGGGCCTCGCGCAGCGTGCGCCCGTCCAGAGGTGCGGGCTGCCGGGGCAGGCGGATCTTGGCGCCGGGGAAGTCGTGGGAGATGCCGGTGAGCGCGTCGACGAGGCAGTCCGGGGTCTCGGCGGAGCGTGTCGGGTTCGTGACGGTCGCGTGCGCGGTGGCGCCGTCGGCGCGGACGGCGCCCGATTCCCCGCGCCGGATGGACGGTGTTGTGCCGGCTTGCGATCGGCGAACAGACGGCCGGAAGATATCGCGGAGACGGCGGCGTGGTGCGGCGCCGGCCGGTGCCTGGTCGCCGGACGTGTCGCGGCTACCCAGCCGGAACACCAAGCGCCGCAGGCGCTGTCCCAGCGCACGCGTGCCCCGGGCCGGCCGGTGTGAGCTGCCGGTGTGTATATCGGTGCTTCCGTCGGATACCGGGAGCGAGGTGTCTCGATGCGCCGCTCTGGGCAGTGCGGTGACATCGCGCGACCGGGGATCCGACACCACCGACGCCGTGCTGTCGGCGGGGATGTCCTCGCTGACGAGGTCATCGCGCGCGGTAGGTTCGGTTCGCCGCGGCGCGATGCCGGAGATCCCGGGCACGCGCGGATCCGTGCTCCGCGACGTATCGGCGGGGAGCAGGGGGAAGGCCCGCTGTTCCCCCACCCATCCCGAGGGCGCCTCGTCCCACCAGCGGACATTCCCGCGTTGGGGCCGTGACGATTCCGGGCGGACGATCGGGCTGCTCTGGCTCTGATCGGTGGCCGTGGCCGGTAGGGTCGGCAGTTCCTGCGAGCTGGTGCTGTAGACCGAGCTCTCGTCCCCCTCGTCGACGTGGAATTCGGACCGGATGGGCCTCAGGCGGACGGGCCGGGCCGCCGCGTCGCGGGAGTCGTTGGAGTAGAACGACTCCCGGCTATCGGAGTACACCGAGTCCCGGTCCCCCTCGGTGTGGAGCCGATCCCGGCCCTCCTCGGAGTGGATCGACCCGTCGTCCGCTCCGCGGCGGAGTTCGGCCACGAATGCGTTCAGGCTGAAAGGCGGGTTCTCCGCGTCGGTTTCGGAGAACCGTTCATACTGCACCGATTCGTTGCCGACCGCCGGGGTGACGTCGAGGCGCTGGGGTGTCTGTCGACCGGAGGAGTCGAGCGGGATGTCACGCTCGGTCTGCCGGTGAAGGTCGTCGGAATCGGAATACATGGCTTGTGAGTCGATCGATACCCGATAGTCCCTCAGCGGGGGGAAGGGCTCGGTCAGCTGATGGCGGTCGGTGCCGCCGGCCTGCTCGACCGGCGGGGTACGGGGTGTTCGCGTCTGCTGCTCTCGCTCCGCGGAACTGTCGCTGTCCATCGCCCGCCGCGTTCTTGTGCGGCGCAGGGTGAACGGCCGGTTCACCGTATCGGTCGCGGGCGGTGTGCTATCCCGCGGTGGAGGGGATTCCTCCTCCTCCGATTCGTGGAGGAGTTCCAACGTCGGTTTGGCGCGCTCGGCAGACTTGGTGGGAGTGGTTGCCTCCTTCGGCTTCTGGCGCTTGGGCGCGCCATCGGTCGTGGGTTCGGTGGACGAGCCGGCCTCGACGGCCGGATCCTGCTGCTGGGCCGGCTCGTTCTGGTCGGTGGTGTCTGTCGGCTTCTGGGTTTTGGACTTGGACGCGGCGGGGTCGCCCGGTGCTGTCGACGAGGGCACGAATTCCGGTAGCTTGCCGGTGGCGTGCCCGCGGGCGTTGCCGACGACCCACAGTGTTCCCTTGGGGCCGGCGACCTTGACGACCATGGGTGCGACGAAGTTGGACCCTTCGGATCCCTCGCCCTTCTCATCCACCGCCACCGTGCCGAAGCGAAGGACCTTGCGCTGCTCGTCCGCGACACCAGCGGCACTGCCGTGGCCCTTGCCTATGCCGCCGAGGGGGTTGCTGGATGGGGCGCTGAGGTTGCTGGCGTCCGCGCTGAATTCGTTGCCCCAGCCGGCGACGGCCGCGGTGTTGAAGGTGTTGCTGCCATCGGAAGTGGCGCCGGTATTCGACATTTCGATGCGGTCGACGGCCTTTGTATAGCCGGTCTGCTCGGGTCGGGGCGAGTAAAGGAAGACCTGGATGGAGGTTCCGGCGACCGTATTACCGGCTCCGTCAACGGGTTTCAGCTCATCGCCGGCCGCCGCGGTGGTGGTGAGGAAGCGTGAGGTGGCTTCGGGCCCCAGCATGGTGAGGTGATTGCTCTCGGCCAGCGAGCCCAGGTGGACCGCGATGTCCTCCTCGGAGTGCCCCCGGCTGCCGATCTCGAGCGACGGGTTCACCGCCAGCAGCGCCTTGGCAAGTTCTGGCTGGGCGTCGAAATCGTAGAACACGGTGGGCGTGTCTGGCACCCAGTTGTTCCTCCCGGTGACCAGTTCCCGCACGTCGCGAGCGGTCGGGTGCATATTGATAGTGACCTCGCCCGCCGCGGGAGGCGGGGGAGGCAGGGCGGGGTCGGCCTGGTAGATATCGGGCTGGATTCGGGCCACCGGCTTTGCCGTCGCATCGTCGCTGTGATAGCGCATGCGCATATCGGCGCCCAGAGTGGCGGTGTCGGTCTGGACCGGTGCCGGCAAATCGTCGACGTTCAACCCATCGATGACCCCGTCTTCGAGGGTGGCGACGGGGTCGGGCTCGGCAGGCATCCGCGCCCATCTCCGCCCGAGGTTGGCCAGGGCGCTGCCGGCCGGCTTCGCCAGCGGCCACACATAGTCGATGAGGCCGACGCCGATCTGCTTGGCTATCTTTCCCCTCGCGGCCTCGTCCAGGATGCGTGAGCTGACCGTTACCTCGAGCACCATGGGGACCTCGGCACCGACGCCGTCGTCGCTGCGCTGCCATGACTCCACGGATCGGTTGGAGTTCAGGTTCGACGTGTGGGAGCTGAGGCGCTGGACGGCGAGGCTGCCCGCCGGGCGCCAGCCGTTGACCTGCCATGTCGGGGTGAAGCTCACCTGGTGACCGCGGCTGCGGGTCTTGCCGACGGAGGTGACTCCGGGGTCGAGGGAATTGCCATCGGCGTTGATGTGGCGGTGGGTGTTCTCCAGGCCACCGCTCGGGGGGACTCGTTGGCCGGTCCGACCGGCGAGTTCCTCCTCGGTCTCGGCGGGGCGCGCGTTGAACGAGACCTGGACCAGGCGTGGACCCGTGATCAACTGGAACCAACCGGACCGGTCGATGAAGTGGAATTTCACGCTGCCGTCACGGCCGGCGTACGGCAGGGTACGCATGCCGAAGCTGGTGGTCACCTTGTTGATCCGCGCCCGCACGCCGGGCAGGTAGTTGCCCGAGCCGACCTTGGTGACGCCGGGAGCTATGCGCTCCACCTTGTCCAGGGCGGCGTCCCGGAAGGCATTGCGGCCGCCGTGGAGCTTCATGTCGGTTACCGCGCCGTAGTCGAGCTTGCCATCGGAGACAAACGCCGGTGGCAGGGGAAACCTCACGCCGCTCTCCGGCACGGTCCGAATGCCGGTCTGGTTCCTGACAAGCTGGAGAATATCGGGATGATTGTGGAGTTCGTGATCGCTCAGGGCGAACTCCACGGGAGCGTCGACGACGCGGCTGCGTTCGGTATAAGGCACGTCCCTGGCGACGTCGTTGATGAAACCGGTGACGGCGTTGCGGGTACCGACCCTGACGGTCACCACATAGTGACCTTTCGCCTTGAACCGGGTGGATTTGCCACCGTAGTCGGTGGTGAATCGGGTGGATCCGGTGTTGTTCGCGGAGACGGAGTGCCCCCCCTTGGTCCTGGTGTACTGGTAGTTACCGCCGGGAATCCAGCTGTTGTCGGCCTCTTGGCCGTAGCGGCCGGACGGGGCTCCACCGAACTGGTTGCCGCGTTGGTCAGACTCGGCATACGCGGATTCATTGACGGTCGCCAACCAGTGTTCGGTGTTCACCTCCAGCGGTTCGGGCACCACCTCCACCCCGTCGACGTATCCCTGGATCTCGAGGGTGTAGTCGGTGCCGGCTATGGAGCCCGACGTGCTGATGCACTCCATCTCGAACGAATCGCGGAAGATCTGCGGCGCGAAGGCCCGGAGGAAGTGTGGCGACAGGACGGTATGGATGACCTGGTCGGCCATCGACTCCGGGTTGGTGGCCGGCTCGCCGAAGGGGTTCTGCCAGACGAATTTGCCGACACCGGTGGCCTGATCCACCGTCCATCGCAAGGCCCCCGTCAAGCCGTTGCCCACGTCCGACCACGTCAGTCCCGAATGGTCGTCGGTGGTGGCCGATTGGTTGTCGGTGGTGGCCGGTTGGTCATCGGCGGGGGCCAGTTGGTCATCCGCGGGGGCCAGTTGGTCATCGGCAGGGAAGGCCCCGGGTATCGGCCGGTTGGCATCGGTTTCTTGGGTGTGTTCCGGTTCGGCGAGGTCTTGCGTGTGTGTCACCGCCGCCGGATCCGTGATGCCGGTGCCGAGCGGATCCTGAGGTGTCGTGGCCGGGGAGGTCTCATCCTGGATCGTGGCCGGGGAGGTCTCATCCTGGATCGTGGCCGGATGCGCGGTGCCCGGCCACAACGCGTCGAATTCGCTGGGGCGGCGCGGACGTGACCGGGTGGGATCCCAGCGCTGCATTTCGTACGCCTCATGACCGGCTGGGAAGGAGCCGGGGATCGACAGTTCGGCCCACTCGTCCGCGGTCAGGGGGCCCAGCAGGGGCGGCTGCTCGGATGATTCGCCCGGCCGTTGGGGCGCAGGGCGGATGGGCGGTGCCTCGGTCTCGGAGGGCTCCTCGTCCTCGACGATGGCATCGAGGTCGTGGAACTGGTGCTCCGCGGGATCTGGCGCCGGGAAGGTGCCCGGCATCGTCGGTGTCGCCTCGGCGACCTCCGCTGCGATCTCGTCGATGAGGTCGCGGACGGCGTTTTGGAGCACGCCCGCGCCGGCGGAGCGCTTCCAGATGGCCTGCTCGGGGACTTCCATGACCTCGCCGTCATAGGACAGCCCCCTGCCTGGCAGCGCGAGGCGGCGGATGTCCTCGTCGGTGACGTCTCGGACGATGATGGGTTCGGGCCGGGATGGGCCGGCAGGTGCTTGCGCGTGCGTGTAATAGCTTGGAACATTCATGCGGATGTGGCCATTACGTTCCTGCGGCGCGGGAATTTCGCCATGGAACGGCCGCATCGTCGGCCTGCTGTAGCTCATCTCCACTCGGAAGCGGGTGGGCACGCTGAAGAGGTGGCTGCCGGGGGTCCAGCTGCCCGAGTTGGGGCTGATTTCGAAGCTGGTATCGCCGACGGCCGATCCGTGATCGGTGGCCTTGGTTTTGTGGCCCGAACGGGTATACACCCCGCTGAAATTCCCGAGGCCCTGGTTGCCTTTCAGGCTCAACGGATTGGAGATCGAGCCGTTACCGCCGTAATTCCACGAGAACGGAGTTCCCGCGGATTGGTCGGTGCCGATCAAGGCGCCGCCGCTATTGCTTACCGTTAGCATGTCCGGGAGCACCAGGTCATGGGTGACTCCCTCGTACGGGTCCTCCGAGAGATAGTCGCGTTCGGCGATGAATTTTATGGCGATCCGCTCGGTGCCGAACGGGGTGGGTTTTTCGAATACTGTGGTGGCGCCGCGACTGTCATCGCGCGCCTCTCCCGCGAGTACGTCGCCGACCTCCTCACGCCTCCGTCCATGCGCGAGCGCCTCGTCAAACTGCGAAAGCAGACCGAATTGCGTAGTCAGATCATTCCATGCGGTGACATTTCTCAGCACCTGAGTGTCGGTGGCATCCTGAACGAGCTTGCTCAGCAGGCTCGGGGTTTCGCGCTCGGGTGGGAAGAACCCGTTCTCTTGCAAAAACTCCTTGAACGGCTCGAACAGTGCCTCGCCGTCGTCGATCTTGATCTCGGTAGGGGTGATGCTCACCCCGGGCTCGTCCAGGTGAACGATTTCCGGGTCCGGGTACCGAATCTCGCTCGCCTTGAGGCTATCGCCGGGATGAGGTTTGTGGCCCAGGGATGCCTTCGGGGGCACGAGCATATCGACCGGATAGTCGTGCCCGCCGTGCAGTGGTGTCCCGCGAGCCGGCTCGACGGGTGCGCCGTTGGGACGGATGAGGCGGACACGGACGGTCATATTTGGTCTGGTCTTCAGGTAACTCGACGGGAGGCGCAGCGAGCGCCCCGTGCGCGCAGTGGCACCGAAGCCGAGCCCCTGGCTGTGGTCGAATGATACCCCCAATCGGCCGGTGACCTGGCCGCCGATGGGTGTATAACCGCTCTCGGGGTCTGCTTCGCCACTGCGTAAACCGACGCTGAATGCCTGGCTGCTACCGAGAGCGTTGGTGACCGTAGAATTGGCACTCATCTGCAGTGCCCGCGCCACGGAGATCTCGATAAGGGAGTTGTTCGCTCTGCGGCCGGTGAGTTCGACACCGTTGGTCCGCGTGCTGGTTTTTTTGGCCTTTTCGGCTTCGGCAGGCTTCTGCGTTTCCTTGGTTTTGCTCGATTCAGCGGGTTGTTCGGTTTCAGCGGGTTGTTCGGCTTCGGTGGGTTCCTGGGTCTCTGTGGTCTGGTCTGTTTCGCCGGGCCCGACGGGCCGGTCGTTGAATTCGAAGTCCAACTCGAACATGCCGATCGCGCGCCCGGATTCCGTCTTCAAAGCCTGGGAAGTGACCAGACCTTTCCACCCCATCAGAATATTGCCGACGAGTACACCTTCGCTGAAGAACTCCCGCAGAGACTCTTGGGAATTCTCGTCCAGGTCCGTGAGGTGTGCACCGAACCCGGCCATCACATCGGCGAGGATCTGGTCATGGTGCGGAATACCCAGCGGACCCAGGACGGAGAGTTCCCGCAGCGAAATGCCCTCAGGATCCTCCGGGTCGGGGTGGAACGGTGCGGGAACGGTCGTGGATTTTTCCCAGTCGACCTTCGGCAGATCACCGCGCACGGTCATGGATTTCGGAAACCAAACCGTGACCTTCTCCGGAGCGGGCTCGTCGATGGGAGTCCAGAGATCGTCGGCCGGCAGGGTGGATGACAGCACGTCGTCTATTCCGTCGAGCATGCGCGTCTGGAAATGCGGCTCGTAGTCGTAAGGAACGGCGGGATCGTTACTGATCGTCTTGACGACCGATTGAACCGCCGTATCGGTCGCCACGGAGCTGGTCAGCTGGTTGTGGGTCAGCTGTACCTGGGGTGTCCAGGTGAAGGAGAAAAACGCGGCATCCACCATCTTGGAGTACGCATACGCGAAGGCACGCATACTATGCTGAACGGCCCTATTGGCGGTATGGGAAGCGGCGTACTTCCGTCTCTGGATTTTCACCGGCCACTTTTTGTCTACCTGCGCGATGATGTTCTTCTCCGACGGGCGGGGATCACTCAGGGCCTCGCGCACCGCGATCGGATAGAGCGTGCCCCGATATGTCACCCGCAAGGGCAATCCCGACCTGCTGTACAGACTCGCCGTCTCGGCGGATGACAGGCGAGGGCTGATCTTCTCGCGAACCTCGGCCCGGAATGCCTCATCCACGCCGGTGTCGCCCCGCACCCCGCTCGCGGCCGCGCCCCTGGCTTCCACCCGGCTGATGATGTGTGTGTGCAGGTACCGCATGGTTTCTTCGGACAACTGCGTGATGTGGACCATGTCCTGAGCGCCATCCCGCTGGGTGCCGAACTGCGTGACCGTATCGCTCAGTGCCTGGGGCAGCGGCGCGATCGTGTCGGCGTCCGGTGTCGTTGTACCGCTGGAGTCTTCGTCCTGCGCGAAGATCGAGCCGCGGTCGTCATCCGACTCGGTAATAGGCCCGCGCCGGCTGCTGCCCGAGAACGACCGCCGGTACCGGGGCGAGAAGAGTGGGTGGAGGCCCCCGCCGGCCGAGCTCCGTCGCCGGGGGGCGGACCCGTCGCTGGGGAGGCCGGCAAAGGGCAAGGACAGGCCCTGTCTCCCGGCGCGTCTCGTCGATCGCCCCGGGGAGTCGATCGCTGGTTCCTTGCCCGCCCGGACTCCCGCCCTCTTCCGAACTTCTTCGACCACCTTCCGCACTTCGTCAGCGACCGCACTCTGTGCCACCTTGGCCGCTTCCTGTTTCACCTGGGTCTCGAGTACCTCCACAGCGGCGTCCTCACGATCCGACGGGGCGTCGTGGGGTTCGGGTCGTTCCGTGGTCTGTCGGCCCCCGGCGTGATCGTCGGCGGGATGGTCCTGTGGGGTCGCCTGTCCTTCCCCGGCCGCCTGCTGTACCTCCTCGGCGGACTGCTCATGGTCGGACGGGGAGCTGTAGTGGGGCGTGGGGTAGTAGAGGGGCGAGTCGTCGGCGAGGTGGTCCTGTGGCTGCGCGCCCAGGTCGATCGATGGTTGCCGGCCCCTCATGTCGGCCCGTATCTCCTCGACCACGGTCTGCACTTCCTGCCGGATCAGCGCCTGTCCGTCGGCGCTATGAAGCGCCTCCATCATTCTGTGTGCCAATACGGCGCCGAACTGTGCCTCGTCGAGGGCATTCTCGTCGCCAGACTGGGCCCTCTCCATGCGCACCTGCTCGGTCACCGCCGCTTGCACCAGCGGCGTAACCCGCTGCACTATCTCAGGCATCCTCCGCGCTACCTCGGCCTCTATCTCCTCACGGTCGACCGGCTCCTGGGCGGAGGACCTGTGGTGGGGGAAGTCGCCTTGGGATTCCAGCTGTCTGGTGTCTTCGGTGGGGGTGTGCGGACTACCGGATTGGCCGGATTCCTCCGGGGGGATCTGGTCGCCGGCCCGCCGGCGGCGAGTGGAGAAATGCGTTGAGCGCTGCGGCGCTCGGCCCCAGAAATCCTGCTCGCCGTCGAAACTGCCGCCGAAGTCCGATTCCCTTCCGCTGTCCGAGTCGCCCTCGGACCCGCCGTAATAAGCGACATCCCCAGAAATGCGGCGGCGATGCCCGGACCGACGCCGGGACTCCCGGAATCCGGGGTGCGAATCCTTTGAGGTACGCGAGGTTTCAGCGGCGGGCTCCTCGTACTCCCGCGGGCTGGCGGCGCGGGGCCGCGAGCCGTCGGACGCCGGCGAGGCCGGACGCTCCTGCGCATGATCCTGCCCGGCAACCGATTCCTGATCACCCGAGCCCTCTTCATCCGAGGGGGGGAAAAGCGGGATCTCGGGAAAGCCCGGGTGCGGGGTCTCGTGCTGGTCCTCCGGCTGTTCGTTCTCGACGGTTGCGCGAGCGTCGTCGTGCCACACGTCCTCGGTGGAAGCCGGGTCGCCCGCGTTGTGCTCAACAAGATCCGATGGCACCGTGGCGCCACCGCGAGGGGACGGTCGCGATCCGCCGGACACGGCCAGACCCAGCTGCGGGTGCGAGCCGTCGTCCAGATGCGCCGCCCGACTCCCGGCGCCGCCGAGAACCGTAGCAACCGAGGACGGGCCGGTGTGGTGTGGTGCCGGTGCCGCGGGAGGCAGCAGCGTGAACTGCGGGTGGTCAGCCGAGTACAGGCCGCGCGCACCCGGCCCGCTCATCCCCAGGCCGTTGAATTTGGGTATGTGCTCGACACGGACCGCGATAATGAAACCCCCAGGCGGCACCGCCATATCCCGCGACCGGGTTACAGGATTCGGATCCGGCAACCAACCAGAACCCCGATCCTTCCGGAAACTACCGGCCGGACCGGACACGAACTCCACATCACCGACCTTGCGGTAAACTCGGCCATCACGATAAGTCACATAAGCCGAGCCATCCACACCTCGCCGAGACCACCCCCTCGCATTGATATAATATTCGGTCCTGTCCGGATCAATCCGATACTGCCCACCATCCGCACGAATCCCGTATTCGGTATACGTACCATCCGGTGTGCCATCCAACCTGGTATGCAGCACTCGCCGGCGCAACATACCCGACTGCGGATCTCTCACATAAACCGCACCGGCACCACCCGGATCCAAACGATACTCGAAACCCTCAGCTGGGACAGGATAAAACGCATTCCGGTCGTGTGGGTTCTTCAGCAGAATCCACACCGGAACGCGAGCCGCATCACGTTCGACCCCCACCACCGAGTAAGCGTGACCGCCCACCAAACCCGGCACCGCGGTGTCATTTTCGCGGCCCTGCCCGAACTGATACGTTGCGATGGTCACCGCCGTGCCACGACTAAGGGCGTAATCAATCAGGTCGGCTACCGCACGACCCGCAGGCAGCGAAAGCTCACTCAACACCCGATCCTCGGCCTCCCCGGCATGCACCTCCCCGAAATACGCCGCCAGAGCAGCCTTCTCCTTCCTCCAAAGATCCGGATACTTGCCATCCAAATATCTACGGAACCCATCGACCGCCTCATAGCCGTCGGTACGCCGGAGATCATGCCGGGCCCGCAGGAGCCCGACCGGGTCATCCCTGTAGAGGACATGGAGACGCTTATCCTCGTCCTTCAGCACGCTCTTACGGTCGTTGAACCAGTCACGATAGCTGTCGGCGACCGCCCCGGAGAACTCACGGTCGGCCCTGGGCCCGGTCTTGGATACCCGGAAGTCCGAACGCACCCGCTCACGAAGAAATTCACGCCGCATATAGCCGCTCACCAAAGCATGCACCGTATCGGCGTCGAAATTCAACGGATTCAGGAGAAGGTTGGCGTGGATGCTCCGGACGGGTTGCTGCCGCCCCGCGTCCGGAGCATGCTGCACGAACCGATCCAGGCCCGGACTCCACTGATACACCGGGGCACGGTACGAGCCCTCATCCAAGACCGAAGCCACCTCACCGGGAAGCTGGCCGTCGTCGAGCCAGGCGTAGCCGTTGTCCTTGCCGAAGCGTTGAACGACGGCCTTCTCGAATATGCTGGCCCATAAGGCCTCTCCGGGTTCGTGCCCGACGAAATGCCCGGTCGTGGTACCCGGAGTCTCGTAGATCTTCTTCGTGAACCGCTCCCACTCGAACCCAACCGATTCAACACCCTTGTCTCCCTTACCCTTAGCACCTTTACCCCCGGCGCCCTGAGCGTTGGCGCCCTGGGCGTCGGTGGGGCGGACGGTGAACCGAACCCACACTGTGCGATGGCGATCCTCATACAACGTCCGCACCAAGGCCCCGGGATGCGAATCCGCCTTCGCCCGCAGAGTAGACAACAACGCACAACCACCCGCTGCACCCTGACGCACCTCACTGGCCCTGGGCACCCCGCCCGGACCGAACAACGGGTCATCGCGCCGATCAACAAGACTCGGCAGGGGAGGTAGAACATCATCAGGAATGTTGACCAGGTACCAGCCCTGATCCCGGAGACCCTTCACCCACCGGAACGGCCCGGTGTCCGGCTTGCCCACCAGAAGGTCGCCGGGCCTGGCATCACGGACCAACAATTGTCCCTCGTGGTCTCGGCCGATCACTCGGAGCACGCCCTGGGGGAAGTTCCAGCTCAGCACACCAGTCAACGCACCAGGACCGTCCGGCCTGAACCTGAAGGTCCGGCCAACCGTCACCAGCTCGCTCTTGACATACCGGAACTGCCCCTGAATCACCCAGCGCGCAGGCAGCTCATTCTCCGCGAGCTGAAACCTCGCCTGCGCGGTGCCCGACAACGGCAACCGGGTCACCCAACCGCGATCATCAACGAGAACGACAATGTCCCTGCCCGCAGAATCAGTAGCGGGAGGCACCGTTATCGGCACGCCCAACGGCGGTAGGTCCTCGGGCCGGGCGAGCAGGTACGCCCGCTCCGCATCGGTCAGCAGACCAGGATCACGCAAAGGCGGCGGAACCAAGCCCGGATCATCGAAACTCCACCGACCACGATCAACCGCACCGCCAGCAACGAAATCCGCCAGGCCCTGCTCCATCTCCTCCCACAACGGATACCCCACAAAAGGCGACCCACCACGGCCAATGCCGTCATCGGCTACGTGGCCCAGGTGGTGGGCGGGACCGGCGGCCGGGTCACCGGGATCCGGGACGAACTGGACAGGGGCACGGGCAGCCGAAATGTCCAAGGAGTCGTGTTCGGGCTCGATTGCCTGCGTGGGGCCGGTTTCGGGCTCGACGTAGCCGATATCCGGCTGTCCGACCAAACCGCGGCCGAAAGGCCGCCCGGTTGCGGCCGGACTCGCCTCGATATCCATCGAGTATCCACGAGCGGCGCCGCTGATGTCGCGATCGGGGACCAGTCCGGTGTGCCCCGCACCAGCCCGCACACCCGAACGGGCACCGTATCCGAGGTCCGGGTCGAATCCGAGGTCCGGGTCCTGCCTGGTTGCTAGGTAATAATGATGTCCGCCTACGGTTTCGCGGCGCACCGTATCGACAGGATCGACAGTCCCCAGGAAATACTCACCCTCAGCAGTCACACGACGGAAGACGGTAACCGGCTCCCCCCCCTCCGGCCCTACCCCGTCCTCGGGCACCTCCGGAAAACCGTCCTCACCGATCACCCACAACCGGACCCCCGCCCCCCACGCCAACGCCAACCTACCGACCAGACCCTCCACCCGAACCCCCCGCGACCGCACCGACTCCACCAACCGCGCAAACCCTCCCGGCCCCGACACCAACCCCTCGAACATCTCACGCTCCTTCACCACGAAATCAGCCACCACCCCCCGCAAACCCGCCACATCCAAATCACCAAACAGCCTCGGCGCAGAACGCAACACCGCCTCGAACGAACTATCCCCTGACGCCTCCACACGCGCCGCCTCCAAACCCCACGCACCCAACAAAGCGCGCTGCGACTCGGTCGGCACCACCCACTCCCCCGGCAAGCCGTCATCCACCTCCCCCCCGGGTTGCACGGCGATAGAGGCCTCGTGCTCCGGGACCGCGGCACTCAACTCTCCCCGCGGCCGACGCTCGACTCCCAACGCAGCCCTCGCAAACTCGAGAAGGTCAGCTTCGCGTCCGCGGACGTTACGTGCACGAAGTTCACTAAAAACGTCTATCAAGCCGTGACTCTTGTCGGCGTCAATCAACGCCTCGACAGCCTCCCCAGCCCGCACGGCAATAGCATCCCTGTGCGCCTCGTCCTCGGCATTCAACTCCCCCCACAGCCGACGCTCGACTCCCAACGCAGCCCTCGCAAACTTGAGAAGGTCAGCTTCGCGTCCGCGGACTCTACGTGCACGAAGTTCACGAACAACGGCTGTCACGCCGTGACTCTGGCCGGCGTCAATCAACTCCTCGACAGCCTCCCCAGCCCGCACGGCAATAGCATCCCTGTGCGCCTCGATCCCGGCAGTCAACACGGCAATAGCATCCGTGTGCGCCTCGTCCGCGACTCCCAACGCAGCCCCCGCAAACCCTTCAAGGACAGCATCGCGTCCGCGGACTTTACGTGCACGAAGTTCACGAACAACGTCTTTCACGTCGTGACTCTTGCGCGCGTCAATCAACGCCTCGACAGCCTCCCCAGCCCGCACGGCAATAGCATCCCTGTGCGCCTCGTTCCCGGCACTCAACTCCTTCCGCGGCCGCGCCGCCTGACGCTCGACCCGGCGTGCGCGGGACGGTATCCCCAGCGCCTCCTCTGCGGCGGGAAGCAGCAGTTTGTTGCTGTCTCTGGAAGTGTGGGGGTTGGCGTAGAGTGCCTCGACGACACGGTCCACAGTCGGGTTCTCATTGTGGCGGGCGTGATAGCCGGCGATGATCTCACCGGCCTGGTACACCGCGTACTCATACGCCTCCCCGCGAGTGCCCTCCGAAACCCGGGGCGGTGCACCGATACGCCCAGCCACAAGCCCAGCACCATCACTGTCATGCACAGAAGACCGATACGTATCCCCCCAACCGGTATAGAGAATACCCGTCACCGACCCGATGGCCTCCTGATCGACGTGATCACCCACATACTCTTCGATCGAGAACTCACTACCGGTCGACACCGCAGGATCCCAAACCCGAATATCCCCGCCCCGATTGAACAACGCGACAGCATGCGCACCGACCCCGTACGAATCAACACCCCCCCGATAAGACTGGACCACCACCGCAGCAGACCCATCACCGAGAGCCTCCAACAACTCCACCACAACGTGATACGGGTTCCCCCCCACCGGAAGCCGATCACCATGCCGGAAAAACGTCTGCAACCAACCCCGCCCAACCTCCTGGAACCGCTCCGCACTCATCCCCCCCACACCAGCATCCTCCGGCACAACAAACCCAGCCCAGGGATAAGCAGCAGCAACATACTCGAACACCTGCCGAGCACACTGCTTAACCACCCCCACCCCACCAAACCACGACCCATCCACACCAAACCCACCAAACCACGACCCATCCACACCAGGACGCCCCGCCTCATCACCCACCAACCCCACACCCACACCCACACCCGGACCAGCACCGTGTCCCGGGTTCGGGTCCTGCATAGTCGCCAGATAGTAATACCCGCCCGCGATCTCGCGACGCGCGATCGTGACCAGGCGACCATCGACCGGCCCAATCCCAGGCCGGCCATCAGACCCGACCAGCTCGAGGCCGCCTTCATAAACGATCCTCAACCGGATACCAGCCACCTGCGCCAACGCCAACGGAACCAGATCAGCCAGATCCGCCATATCGCCACCCGATTCCCGCAGCAACCCCACCCGCTCCCCATATACGCGGTCATCAAGCCCAAGGCCCGGCATGAACTCCTCAGAATGAACCCGCATATAGTCCGCAGTAGCTACCCGCAAACCCCCGCCACCAACACCCCCCAACAACGGCCCCAACGACGACACATCCACCGCCTCGAACAAATCCCCCGACAGATCGACATCCACAGACACCAAACCCGCAACCCGCAAGTAATCATCCTGCTCCGCAGTCGGCCCACGCAAACCAGCCCGCTCCACCAACATCTCATCAGCAACCCCACCAAACCCCACACCACCTTCCCCCCAAGACCCATCCACCAACCGGCTCCCAACCGGATCCGCATGAGTACCCACACCACCAAACTGCCCGGCCCGCTCCAGCGCCTCCGTGGCCAACCTAACCGGTGTGCTTCCCTTGACCCCGTGCCGGGTGCGCAGCAGGTCCATGATGTGGTCTGGGCTGGGGTACCTGTTGCTGTTAGCGGCGCGGAACTCGGCCACGATCCGGTCGGCCAAAGCAGGGATGTCCAGGCGGTGGTCAGGATTACTGGCCCTGAGATGCCCCGCCCGCTCCCGCGCCTTCTCGGCCAAATCCCTAAGAATATCCCGGTTTCCGACGACCTGACGCCCAGCGCGCAGCAGGCCCATGATGTGGTCTTGGGTGGGGTACCTGTTGCTGTTAGCGGCGCGGAACTCGGCCACGATCCGGTCGGCCAAGGCGGCGATGCGCGGGAGGTGGTCAGGATTACTGGCCCTGAGCTGCCCGGCCCGCTCCAGCGCCTCCTCGGCCAACCCCTCAAGGAGCGTGCTGTCTCCGGTGACCTGGCGCCCAGCGCACAGCACGTCCAAGATTTGTTTTTGGTAGGGGTACCTGTTGCTGTTAGCGGCGCGGAACTCGGCCACGATCCGGTCGGCCAAGGCGGCGATGCGCGGGAGGTGGTCATCATTACTGGCCCTGAGCTGCCCCGCCCGCTCCAGCGCCTCCCCGGCCAACCTCTCAAGGACCTTGCTGTCTCCGGTGACCTGGCGCCCGGCGCGCAGCACGTCCAAGATTTGTTTTTGGGTGGGGTACTCGTTGCTGTTGTCGGCGCGGTACTTGGTCACGATCCGGTAGGCGCGGGTGGCGATGCGCGGGAGGTCCTCAGGATTACTGACCCTGAGCCGTCTCCCCGCGGGTGGTTCCCCGGCCTGGTCCGGTACCGGTGCGGTGTCCCCGGGATTGGTGTGGACGGGATCGGTCACCACACCAGCCCGCACACCCGCACGAGCACCATATCCAATACTCGGATCTCCAAGACTCGGATCGCGTCCCAGACCCCGCGAATCGAACCCGACATCCGAATCGAACCCGGGGTTCGGGTCCTGCATAGTCGCCAGATAGTAATACCCGCCCGCGATCTCGCGACGCGCGATCGTGACCAGGCGACCATCGACCGGCCCAATCCCAGGCCGGCCATCAGACCCGACCAGCTCGAGGCCGCCTTCATAAACGATCCTCAACCGGATACCAGCCACCTGCGCCAACGCCAACGGAACCAGATCAGCCAGATCCGCCATATCGCCACCCGATTCCCGCAGCAACCCCACCCGCTCCCCATATACGCGGTCATCAAGCCCAAGGCCCGGCATGAACTCCTCAGAATGAACCCGCATATAGTCCGCAGTAGCTACCCGCAAACCCCCGCCACCAACACCCCCCAACAACGGCCCCAACGACGACACATCCACCGCCTCGAACAAATCCCCCGACAGATCGACATCCACAGACACCAAACCCGCAACCCGCAAGTAATCATCCTGCTCCGCAGTCGGCCCACGCAAACCAGCCCGCTCCACCAACATCTCATCAGCAACCCCACCAAACCCCACACCACCTTCCCCCCAAGACCCATCCACCAACCGGCTCCCAACCGGATCCGCATGAGTACCCACACCACCCACGTCAGCCCCCACCAACCCCGCACGGGTGCCATCAACAGACCCCACGGCCGCGTTCCCCCGGTTCGAACCACGACCCCGACTCCCAGCACGGGTAGTGTCGATACCGAGCGCCTCCAAGCCAGCAAGGATCTGAGGGGGGGGCTTGACCATCCCGCTGCGGATGTTGTGGATCCATTGGCCGAGGCCGGTTTTCTTGAGCTGTCCGTCGATCATCATCTCATCGAACCGGGAGGTGATACTGGCGGCGCCCTCGCGCTGCACCTGGATGCGCGCCGCCTCCAGACGGTCCACCGCAGACACCCCGACACCGGCGGTGGTGGCGATGCCGAGCGCCTCCAAGCCAGCAAGGATCTGAGGGGGGGGCTTGACCACCCCGCTGCGGATTTTGTGGATCCATTGGCCGAGACCGGTTTTCTTGAGCTGTCCGTCGATCATCATCTCATCGAACCGGAAGGTGATACTGGCGGCGCCGTGCCTCTGCACCTGGATGCGCGCTGCCTCCAGACGGTCCTCCGCACTCCAGCGGGGTGCACCGATGCGAGTGCCGCCCAGCATGCTGACGCCATCGATGCGGTGACCGGGGACCAGTACGGTGTCCCCGTCAGGGCGGTGCAGGATCGCGAGCAGGCTTGCCACATCCGGCACGGGATACTCGGACAAGAGCCACTCGACACCGGTCTGTGGATCCCACAACCGGGCAAACCCATCCCGGAAATACATATCCAGCCCATGCGCACCCACACCATACTCATTACCCGGGCCCGGGTACCGCTCTATGACACTCGCGCTGGCCCCCGGACCCAATCCCTTCAGCGCGGTGGCGATATCCCAATAGTCCGAGGCGGTGACGCTACCGGGATGGTCCGAGAAAACCTGCAGTAACCCGCCGGAGTGACCCTCGAACTCGCGCCCGTCCATCCCCTCCACACGAATCGAGTCGTTGGCCGGGCCGACCTCGGGAACCAATCCCCGCGCACGTAATTCCTCACGATTGGCCTTCGCGGGATCGACCGGCACCGTAATCCCCGTGTTATCCGGATACCGGGCCTTCTTACCCTGCAGCAACTTACGCGTGCAATCAGCCAGCACCCGCCCACCCACAAACCCCACACCCGGACGAGCACTGAACAAACCCAGATCCGTGGGGCCGGCGCCTCGCACCAGCCCCGGATCCCCACCACGCGCGGCGGCGGGGACGTCCACCGAGGACGCTTGATGCGCTGCGTGTGCTTCGGGGCCGGTGGTGACCGCACGTCGATCGCCTGAGGAAGTGACCGCGCCCGGCCGGTCCGCCGATACCGGGGACAGGGGCCCGCCGGGCTGGTTCGCCTTGGAAGCGATTCCGGCCGCACCGCGCCGGAACGAGTCGATGTTCTTATCGCCCTCGTTCTTATCACCCTCGGCGATCGAGGGGCTCTGGTGTGGGCCGGTGCGGGTGGTGTCCGAGCCGGGGCCGAGGTCGTGACCGTCGGTGCCGAGGTCGGCGATCGGCCGGGAACCGTTGTCGCCGTTGCTGTTAGAGGTTTCCGGGCGCAGACCGAACGGCACATCCGGCGATGCAGGGGCCTGCGGGAGCCGGACCGGGTCGGCGGAAGACCCGACCGAGTCATCGGACAGGACCGCAGGGGTGCCGGGACCGTGGTTCTCCAATAGCTCCCGCCGCCAATTACCGAGATCGTGTGCCTCGTCGATCAGCGTCTGCCGCTCGGCCGCCAGCGCCTCCTGAACCTCCGGGGTGACCCCGCCGCGCATCTCGCGGCGGGACAACACCACGTCCTTCGCATCCAGCAGCCGCTGGCGGCGCTCGACCTCGGCGATCTGCCGTTCCAGTTCGCCGACCCGGTCCCGACTCGGTCCCTGCAAACCCGTCGGTGGGTTGTACGGGTCGTAGTACACACCCGCCGGCGGACGCACACCATCGATATCGGTAGCCGTCTCGCCGTGCGCCTCTTGCCGGACGTCGTCGCCGAGGCCGGGGGCGTGCCCGCGCGAACCATCGTCCGGCTGACCGAGGTGCGAGCCCGCGGCCGATGAGCTTGGACGTGAGTGTGCGGGTGACTGGTTTCCGTCGGGGGTCGACTGTGATCCGGGATGCTGTCCAGGCAGTGTGGCGGGCCGCGCCGAATCGGATGGCGTCGAATCGGGCGGTGCGTTGGCGCGACGGGCTCCGGGCCGGGCGGACGCGGCGAGATGATCGTCGACGGCGCGGTGCAGAGTCGGCACCGTTTCTTCGCGCAGGACGTTCTCGGTGCGGTGCTCGGCGGCGGTCACCTCGGTGAGCGCGCGTTCGGTCTCGGGGGTCGGGTTCTGTTTGTGTTCGTCGGCGGCCTGGCGACGTGTGCGCGCGGCATCCTGATATTCGATGACCTGCCGGATGACCCCCTCGTGCGCCATGGGCGCCTCGAGGTCCTTGGGCGAGTACCAGTGCTGGACGGTGCCCGGGGTGCCGCCGTTTTCCCGGTCTTTGCCCTTGCCGCTGCGGCCGATTCGGCCGTCGCCCTGGACCACCGCGGCCTCCCCGTATCCGGCGCCGCCGATGAACTTGCCCGAAAGGCCGCCCTGTTTGATCGCGCGCTCGACCGTCTGATAGTCGGTGCCGCGCATGCGGCCCTTGTTGACGAAGACGAGCACTCCCTCGTCTCGGTCCTTGACCCCGAATCCGTCGATGATCTCCTTGCCCGCGCGTTCGGCCTCGTCGCCGCCGCCGTGCTCGTCGTCGAACCGCGCATCGAGAACGTTGTATTTCAGTGTCATTCCGGCGCGTTCGAATTCGTCGGCTATCGTGAGCCCGCGCTCCTGGGCCATGGCGCGCACCTGCTGGGCGGTCAATTCGTCGACCCAGTCGACCACGCCCTTCTCCGAATCGTTCTTGTCCTTCCAGCCGGACAACCGCACGCGCTGCCCGTCCACCTGGACCGGTCGGCCGTGGTCGTCCACCCGGATGTCGTCACCACGCAGATCCCGGTTGTCGAAGGCGCCGACAACCTGGTCCAGGCCGGTCATCCGGATGCCGGTCACCTGCCCGTCCCGGACAACCAGTTCGATCTTCGCGTCCCGCACGATGGCGTGGGCAAGGTCTTGCAACTGCTCCGCGGCGGAATCCTTGACCACCTCGTCCAGGTGCTCGACCTGGGATTTGTAATACGGGTCGATCTCGCGCACCGGCCCCTTGGTGACGCCCTGGTCGTAAAGCTTCTTCTCCGCCAACTTCGCCGTGCCGGAATGGCCTTGGGTGTCCTGCAGGAGCCGGGTTCCGAATAGTTGGGCGTCGGACATGTGCAGCGCTTCCGCGGGCAGGTTCGCCTTCACCGGCAGGCCGTTTTTCATTTCGAGGAACTGACTGACACCGTGATAGCGGGTCTCGGTCCCCTTTGTGGCGTCGGCCATCACCTTGTCGGTGGTGTCCGCCGCCATCGTCTTGATCTTGTTCGGTTCTTCGTGGCTGTCGCCCCGGCCCTCGATGTAATGGGTGTTGCGCAGCACGCCCCACTCGGCCTGTGCCTTGTGGCCATACTGTTCGATATCGGCGGCGGTCAGCGGTTCTCCGGCCGCACGCTCGAGTTTCCTGATGGCGGCCTCGGTGAGCTGTACCTTCCAGAATCCCCGAGTGCCGGGTTGCTTCATGAAATCCGCGGCCGTCAACGGGTCTTCGGGGTGGCCCGCGGCCGCGTCGAACCGGTCCGAGATCTTCCGCAACGCCTCGACCTCCTCGGCCGGTGCGCCCTGCGAACCACCGGGGGTCAGGACCGCTTCCTCGCTGCCGAGGGTGTCCAGTTCATCGGCGATATGCTTCCCCGCCGGGAACGGATCGAATCGGTCGTCCAGGCCGTGCCGCTCGGCGGCCTCGTTGAAGATCGCCGTTATTTCATCGACGTTGGGCCGGTCCTCGTTCATCTGCCGCCGCAATGCCGCGATCTCCTCCGGCGACGCGCCCGCTCCTTTCAGCTTGCCGATCATCTCCGAACTCGCGTGCAGGACAGCCTGTTTCATGTCGTACATCGTGCCGACCACGATCTGCCCCTCGCCCTCGCGAGGTTTGGGCAGGTCTCCGTCCGAATTCATCCGGACCACACTCACGCCCAGGCCACCGGTCTCCGATTTACCGAACTTCGCGAATTCGTCGATCAGATCCTTGACCTGATTATCTCCACTGGTCGTTACGTACACCCGCCCGTGCTCCCGGGCGGTCATCCATGCCTTGACCACCGTGACCAGCGATTTGCCCTCTCCGGTCCGCAAATTCGACCAGCGAGACAGAATCGCGTACAGCTGGGTATCCCGCAAATCCCGGCCCTTATCGGACGTGGGATATCCCGTTGCCCGGCGCACGTATTCCCGTGCGCCGATGAATCGCTGCAGGGGCGTGCCGTTGTTCACCATGTCCTTGACCACATCGTCGTGGACCCTCGGCGTCGCATTGTCCAACCGCCACACATTCTCGTCGTACCTGTTGGCGGCCTCGAGGAACGACTCCTGCGCAGCCTTTTCCTTACTCGCCGCGGCCTCGAACGCCGCCTCCCGATCGACGACGTGACCGGCCTCGAACGCCGACAGATCCGCCCTGCCGGCCTCCTGCAGCACGGCGAAACGATCCTCGAGAACCCGAAATCCGACCGACTGGAACTCCGCTTTCGCCTCGACGTACGCCGCGGTCCGCTCGTCCAGCCGGGATTTCAGGTGGTCCACACCCGCGTGGGCCTTCGTTTCGGCCTCCCGAGTGGCCAACGCGTTCTTCAGTTCCCCGGCCCGCTGGTCCACCGCCGAGCGGAAGTCTCTCTTGCCAGCCGCCAGGCGCGCGTCGAACTCGGTTTTCAGCTCGTCGGCCCGCGACCGGGCCTGCGCGACAGCCTGCCTCCCGGTCCGCGCCGCCTTCGGCTGACGCAGTGAGGTCAACGTGTCGGATACGAAACCTCTTGGGCCCCAGCGGGATACCAGATTATCGCGCTTGGCTTCCGCTGCCGCCAGCGCCACCCTGTGATCGTCGTTGGCTTCTCGCAGCAACGCATCATGCTCGGCTTCGGCCGAGCGCACCTGTGCCGCGTGATCGCCGGGCGCCGCCCGCAGCAGTGCCTCGTGCTCGATCATCTCCGACCGCAACACGTCCATGCGCTCGCTGACCTCGCGCCGCAGCCGCTCGAGATGTCGCTGCTGGGGCTCGTCACCGGTGGCCTCGGCCCGGTAGGCCTGCCTGCTCTCCTCGACCGCGTCCCACGCCCGCCGCACGCGCTCACGCGCCGCGGTGATCCCCTCGTCCAGGTGGCCGTGCGCCTTGGCTTCGTACTCGTCGACCGCCTTGTTGAATGCCTGCCGGGTGTTCTCCAGGTCGCCACGCGTCTGCTCGAGTCGCTCGTGGACCTCGTTCAACCGCGCCCCGGTCTCGGCGCGCACCCGAGCCGCCCTCTCGTCGGCCGCGGCAACGTGGCGTTCGTACACCTCGGAGTCGTGCGTCCGAGCCTTGGCTGCGGCGAGAGTGTCGTGCGCCGGCGTCGCGGTCTCCGTCGGATCGTGCGGTTGCGCCTCCGATTCGACGTGCGGTCGGATACCGTCCGGCCCCGATTGCCTCACCGACGACCGGTCGGCACCGCCTGGAACCCGGACCTGGGTGATCTTCGGATCCGCCAAGACCGAATCCAGGGTCTCCGACTCCCGTACCGGTCGACCGTCGGCACCGGTCAATCCGTCGGACTTCGACCAGACGTACCGGGCGCCGGACTCGTCGCCCAGAGCCACGACATCGTGCGCGTCCGGCGAACCCTTGCCAAACGCAACCTTGGACAACTGCCGCGGCTCGGCGCCCAGCTCGGTGATCTCCTCCCAGCTCTTGCCCGGCCCGCCCCACCGATCCCCCGCCTCGGCGGGGACGTCGTTCGGCCGGCGTGACGGTGTCGTCTCCGAATCGGATTTCCCGGCCCAGGAGGATTGGAGGCCGGAGCCGTTCTGCGAGTCGCCACGTTCGGATGCCTCACCGGCGCCCTGCGGGCGATCGGTGGGCGAGCTGACCGGGGATTTCCGGTTCGCGGACAGCTCCGAGAACAGGTCCTCGGACTTCCTTGTCCCCGAACCGATTCCGGCGGAATCGGGCCGCAGGGGATCGGTCTCCCGCTCACCTGGTACGAACGGCGAACTCTGTGTGCCGGTGATGTCCTCACCGACACCGGAATCACGGCGGACGGGACTGGAGCCATTGCCGGTGACCAGTGGGTCGGAGCCGTTCTGGCGCAGCGCGTTATCGTCGGTTGCGGTGAGCGATACGCCCTGATCCTTGTCGACGCCGTGGATGCTGCCGGTCTCGCTGTATCCGGTATCGGTGTCGCTGGAACCCTTTTCGCTACCGCTGAAGACGCTTTCGCTGTCCCCGTTGCTGCTGACGCTATCGGTATCGCTACCGCGGGCACCGGTCCGCAGCGAGCCGTCGTCAGTGGGGTTGCTGGTCGTGGTGCGCACCGGGTTGTTGCCGGTCAGCGCGCCGGTGACGGTCGTGCTCTGGCTGGTATCCGTGGTGCGCAGCGGGTTAGCACGTGAGGTGGATCCGTCCCCGATCGTCGAGGACGACTGGAGGCGGGACGACAGTGTTTGCGTCCCTTCGGAAGTGGAGTTCGAGATGCGTTCGGGGGCGCTCTGACCGGTGCGCCGCGCAACGGGAATGCCCTCGAGGGAGGTGCGACCACCACCGATCGCCGAGGCTGCCCGCGCGGCGGAAGGGGTGCCGTTCGTGCCGGCACGCTGCTGATCCGCGCCCCGGGTGGGTGTCGAGCGGGTCGGAGTCGAGCGGGTGGACGCGGTCCCGTTGGTTCTGTCGGTGCTGCCGTTGCGGGTACTGCCGTTGCTGGGCGTGTCCTTGCGGGAGCCGTTGATGTCGGAGGCGCCGTTGCGGGCATTGCCGTTGGTGGAAGTATCGTCGCGGGAGCCGTTGGTGTCGGAGGCGCCGTTGCGGGTACTACCGGTGGCGGAAGTATTGTCGCGGGAGCCGTTGTCATCCGAGGCGCCGTTACGGATGCCGCCGTTGGTGGGGGCTCCGTTCCAGGAGTTGTTGTCCGCCGGGACGTCCTGGCGGGTGCTGTCGTTGCCGGACGCATTGTTTCGGGTGTCGCCGATATCGGGCGTTCCGTTGCGGGGGCTGCCGTCCTGGCCCGACGAGGATTTCTCCGACCAGCCACTGCTGCTGGTTTTGATGTCCGAGTGTGTTGCGCTCCCGTCGCTGTAGGCAGGAGGTTCCTCGGGCAGGCTGACGGGATCGATCGCTCCGCCGTGTCCGGCCATGAACGAGCCCCGCACGTGCCCCAGGACACCGTGGATGCCACCGATCAGACCACCACCGGCACCACCGAGCAAAGCAGCAGGGTTGAACTCCCACTGCCCGGTCATCGCCCCATAGGCCACGATCCCCGCGCCCGCGCCCACGACACCGGCCGGGACGCCGGAGCCGACGGCGATGGCTCCGGCTTTCCACCAGGTCATCTTGTTGGGGTTGACCAGACTCCCGAGATACTTGCCACCGAAATGGCCGATCGGGGTGGCCACCCCCGCCGACACCGCGCCGGTCACCCCCGATTCGAGGGCTTGTGTGAGGTTGAAACCGTGGCTGTGGCCCTGGCTGATTTCGATGCCCTGCGCCAGGGCGTCCGCACCGAACCCGAGCACGCCCTGCTTGGCACTCTCGAACGCCACCGTTTTCAGCAGTGATTTCTCACTCACGTTCAGCAGGGCCTTCTCGCCCACCTCCCGCAGCGACGTCGAGGCCACCGGCGAGGCCAGCGCCCTGATCGCGGACAGTTTCCACATCGGACGCTCGGCAACCTGCACCGCCGCGGCCTCGATCGCCTCGGCCGCCTTCCCCGCGACGATCCGCATGATAGCCGCGCCCTCGGCCTCGATCGCCGCGACCGCCCACGCCCCGAACAGCGTGGCCAGCGCGTACGCGATTTCCGCGGCCATGATCGCCAAGGTGATGATGATCTGCAGCTTGGCGTACTCGGTCTGAGTGCCGCAGTCATAGACCGATCCCTCGATCTGCTGCAACCCCTTGACCATGTTCTCTACCGAGTTGTCCCCGGCAAAGAACTGATCGAACTGCGTTTTCATCTGATCCGCGCCGCTACCCGAATAATTCGCCAGCGCGGTATCACACGCGGCATGCAACGCGGGAATGACGTTCTCGAGATCCGTGGCAGAGGTACCCCACACCGTGCTCAACGCGAAAAGCTTGTCCTCATCACCCTCCGGCCACGACGAACCAGCCGCATAGCTGAGCCACTGCAACCCTGGGGGGATCTCGAGACTCATCGCTAAACGCTCCTGGCACGCGTACAACCATCGCGCAGATACTCTTTCGCATCTACTATCCGTATGGATATTACCGATCCCGGCTCACGAGAGCAACGAGAGCCCGAGCAATCCCTGCAAGGAAGGGTGACAGTGCGCGGGACGCTATCGAGGCGATATGCGGCCATCATCGTGAGGTGTCCGGGGCTGCTCGCTGCCGGGTGCAATCCGGTTGCGCCCCACTCGGCGCGCCCGACTTCGAGCAGTGTCATCCGGGCTGTGGGCGTCGAGCCCATGACCAGCGTAGCCGGGGCCACCGGACACGGTTACTCCTCCGACCCCTACCCGATCCGCGGCACAGACTCGGAAGCCGGTTCGATCCCGCAGTCGTTCTCAGACGGCGCAGATGCTCAGTCGCGCAGGCAGTCCCGCACCGGGCTGTTTTCATTCGGCCCCGCCAGGTTCACCGACCAGATGGTCCGCCTTGCGAGGTGGTCATTTTCACGTTCTGCCGACAGCCGGATGATCACTGGCCGCAGCCTGCCGGAGGTGTCGGGCCGGGGCCGGCTCGTGAGGTTCCTGCCGCCCGTCCGGGCTGACTCCCCAAGGGGGTTCGCTCCGGCTCGACACCGGCCGCGGACCCGACTCAACAGAGGTGTGCGATACACAGCCCCAAAGCCGGAATGTCTCTCGCGGCTTCCTAACTACCGCGCCGGAGTATCGGCGACTTCTTGTGCGGGCGAAGCGATTTCCCGAACGACGCCGTTGTCACCTTACTCAGGAGAGTTCGCGGGAACACCGGTTTTGTACCAAGTCCGGACCACCTCGCCGGAACCGTAACCGTTCTGACGGCAAGCGAGGCCGGAGAACTTCGACAACTTGCCGTTTGGGAAGTCCCATCGGTAGCTGCCGAAACCGCCCGGAGCCCAATCCCAGGTGCCTATCACCAGCCCTACCCGATGCTCCTGGAGGTAGTTGATGAATTTCACGGTCGACTCCGGGGTGTTGGTATCACAATAGTAAGCGCCGGAGCCCCACTCCGTGATAATCACCGGAGCATGTTGCACGAAGGTGCCGAACTTCGCGTCCCACGCCCCACGGGTCTGGTCACTCCCATTGAGCGCATACGGATGCGAGGCATAGGCCACCTGCGAATCCGCCAACATAGGCGCCCCATCGATCACCTGACCTATATCCAGTCCATCGGCGATCACGACGTTGCGTGCGCCCGCTAGACGTACTGTCTGGATCGTCGCGTTCATCGCTTGCGCCCACTGCTGCCAGTCCAGTGGGTTCGGCTTTAGACGCGGCTCGTTCAACAGCTCGTATAGCACGCCCTGGTCATTGGCGAACTGTGGCGCGATTTCCTGCCACACCCGCCGTGTTCCATTGTCGGGCAGGTCGATCGGCTTATCGCCCGGCACATGGGACTCGTCCTGGATGGATACAATCACCGTCAGGCCGGCCTGTCGTGCCGCGCGAACCGCATCAAGCGCCTTGTCCAGAAATGCCTTATCAAATTTCGGGCTCGTGGGATCGGCCGCGGCCTGAGAGATCTGCAGGCGCACAGAATCGGCGCCCGCCTCGTGCATGCCCTGGTACTCCTTGGGTGTGTAGTGCTGGTAAGCGGTTGTCCAGAACTTGTGATCGGCCCGAGCGAGGTCAGCTGGCGCTACCTCGAAGGCTATCTGGTAAAAAGCGTGCGGAATCCACGGGCGTCCGTCCCGCAACAGTTCCTTACCGGCCACTACCACTTGCCCCCCACTGAACGGACCGCCCTGCCCTGCAGAGCCGGACGGGCTCAGCTGCTCGCCGGACGGGCTCACGACCCGATCGGCGGCGAACCCGCTCACGGTCTCAGCGGCGCTGGGCCCGCCGCCGTGCGCGACAAGGAAACCCGCCACACACAACACCGCCACCAGGTACTTCATCACGGCCCCGGGGGGCAGCAACCACGCATCGGTCATCGCCTCGAACTCCGGCGATTCAGCGCTCATGACAGACTTCCTCCCACAGTTAATATCCAATCGGATAGCAACTTAGGGTAACTCACGTCTGCTTCGCTCGCCATCGACGGTAAAGTTGCCCACATGCGAGGGTTGGAATGAGCAGTCACAACGGTCTACGCGGGCCCACAGAGCCAAAGCCCAAGCACCGGCGGGACCCGGACGGGCACAGGGAAGACATCCTCGAAGCCGCCCGCCACACATTCGCCGAACGCGGCTACACCCGTACCACCCTACGAGAAATCGCCCGCCGAGCCGGAGTTACCCACGGCCTCATCACCCAGCAGTTCACCTCCAAGGAACGACTCTTCCTCGCAGCAGTCTCGGGCAACAACGATCTCGAGCACGTGGCGGTCGGCGACCCCGCCGCACTCCCCGACCGGATCGCTCACGCCTTCGTCCAGCGCATGGAAACCAACGCCCTCACCGACCCCCTCGTCACCCTCATACGTAGCGCCGCATCCGACGAACTCGCCGCCACGCAACTCCTAGCAGCGATGCAGGAGAACAGCAGTAACATCTACCGATCAGCGATCCCTCCTCGAGAATCAGCCGCATCCGACGACGACCTGAACCATCGCGTAGCACTCGCGGAATCACAGATGATCGGCATCACCTTCAGCCGATACATCGCAAAAACTGAACCACTCGCCTCCATGTCACCAGAACTACTCACCCGACACTTCGCCCGAATCCTGCAACACACCCTCTTCGACTAGCTCTGTGCCGACGGCGACCGGACCACACCGGCAACCACTTCACCGGAATCTTCCCTGTCACCGTGCGGGCCCTGAGATGCACATTCGGTCGGCGACGGCAATGACCCGAGATGTGCCATCGGACCGAGGCGACCAGTCACCGGAGACAGACCGCCCATGGTTGGTGGATCGGGTATTGCAATGGCTGATTCACCGAGGCACGATCGGTGCGCGACGATCGTCCTCTCCGCCGCTTGGGTCCATACCGAGCTCGGCTCCGACCGGCTGCCCATGACCGGCCACGGAAGGCAGACAAGAAAGCCCTTATCAGCATGATCACCGCAGGAAGAGCATGGATGGAACTCGAGCAGATACGCAGAACCTTGCAGGGGCCATCGGCATCACCCCCAGTGAAGTTACCGAGGATGCCAATCGAGTCGACCTCGGCCTAGACTCCCTGTATGCGATACGCCTGACCACCGCCTGGAACCGCGGGGCCATCCCCGTAGTCTTCGACGACTTGGTCGCCAAGCCCACCCTCACCGGATGGAAGACCGTCCTGGACGCCGCATCTACGTCCGCAAGCACCAGCCGGGAAGCGTGATGACACAACCCAACCCACCAAAACCGACGCACGGCATGATCGACTTCGACGCGGTCTACCGCGGGCAAAAATGGGCCGATGATCTCGACGTCCCCGGGATTCCTTGGGATATCGGACAGGCTCAGCCGGAGGTGATCGCGCTACAGGCCGCCGGACAGTTCAGCGGTCAGGTTCTCGACGTCGGTTGTGGCCTCGGCGATAATGCCATCTTCCTCGCCAACCACGGTCACCAGGTTACAGCCGTCGATTTCAGCCGTCCGCGATCGAGCAGGCCGAACTCCGGGCCGCCGCCGCCGGCGTCCGGATCGATTTCGCTGTCGCTGACGCGACCCAATTGACCGGCTACGACGGCAGATTCGACACGGTGCTGGACTGTGCCCTCTTCCACTGCTTCGATGCCGAGCAACGCGCCCGATACGCTTGGGCGCTACGCAGGGTGACCACCCCCGGTGCCATCCTGCACCTGATGTGCTTCGCCGACGGCGACGATGACGGCGTCCCCGGCACTCTCCCCCTGACCGAAGTCCAGGTGCGCGCACCTCTGCAGGATGCCCGGTGGTCCATCGTCGAACTGCGCCGCGGCTCGGTGACCTTTCGAGCCGAACCGGTCGCCGCCCTCATGCCCGACCTCTCGATCCCGGTCGACGAGCACGGCCGGGTCCGCCAGCCGATCTGGGTGGTCCGGGCCGTACGGACCTAATCCGCTACCCGGATCGCACTCATCGACAGACCATCTCGACCGAGGTGGCCTGAACCCGAGTCTCCACCGGACTCAGGACGGTTCACCCTGAGCGAATGCGTGCCGTACTGGCCCTGCGCCCAGGTTGGAACCTGAATCAGATTTCCTCGCCGGGGCCTGAAGGACGCTGCTGGACCATCGTCACCGATCGTCCGAAGGACGTCTGAGCCGAGCGCAGCGAATCGGGGTCATAGGGCCACCTGTGGCTGTTACCGATCAGGCCCGGGTGAAGAGCGTTCATGCGGGGCGGGGCGATCTCCACGGCGAGGTTCGCGGGTGTGTTGGTCGATCATCGAGGCGATCTTCACCGCCTTCCCGCCGACGGTGGAGTCGAACTGGAAATCCAACGCCCACACCACCTTCGGTGTACCGGCTTCGATCGGTGGCACCGATGAGGAACCTGCCCGCTTGCGCGGATGATGCTCGCGTACCTGCAGGCCCTCCTCGCGCCAGAGCCGGCGTACCTTCTTTCAGGTTCACCGCACTGCCTCCGTCGAACCGCAGCGCCGCCCACGCACGCCGGAACCGGCGCCCTGGATGTTTGATGATGCAGGAACAACGCAGCGTCGCCGCCGAGACCCCCAGCTCCGCGGCGATCTCCTCACCGACCTTGCCGACCGCCAGCGGCACGCTGCCACGCTGGGCGGCGTCAGCCAGGCTGGCCGGGTGCGTAATTCGACGAGCTGGAGGACGAGCCGCCCGACGGCACATTCCCGCTTCCCGACGGCGTCGAATTGGTGACCTGTTTTTCGTTCTGTTCGAAGGTCTTCGCCGAATCCCGCAGATTGTCGCGATTCTGTCCTAAGAGATCGACCAGCTGGTTCAGGCTCTTGAAGGTGCCATCGCGGTTGGCCAGATATCCCTGGCTTCCCTCGGAGAACTTCTTGCCGGGCTTGTCGTTGCCCCACGGCTCGCCCTCGGCGTTGCACCCGCCCGTCAGGGTGTTCAGAATCTGCTTGGTGGTATCGCTGAGGTCGTCGAATTGGTTTGCGGCATTGCGCAATCCATCGGGATTGATACTGACCGGTTCGCTCATTGTTACCTCCTATATAGATACAACGCCTCCGAGCTGCGTGGCGTACCGCCGCGCAGCTCGGATATCATTCTGCGGCGGTATTCGTCGCGACCAGGATCACGGCAGCGCCGCCGCCATTCGCACAAACCTGCAGGGCCGGTTTTGCACTGCAAGCGCAACGTCCTCGACCATGGCGTCCTCCGAACCGCCTCGCCCCGAATTCCCTTCGGCCCGAGCCGGTTCGGAGGACATCCCACCCGTCAGTGATCCATATTATCCATCTTCGTCGCCGCGTCACCCATTCCGCTGCCGAACTGGTCGAGCGACTTGGTCATATTGTCGCCGCCGGAGAGCAGGTTCTTGCTCGAGGTGGTGTACCCCTTGTCGCCGTCGGTGAAATTTTTTCCGTAGCTGTCGGTCCCGAACTGGTTGCCCTTGGCGTTCAGGTTATTCGTCAGGGTGTCTATGACACTCTTCAACTGCCTGCCGGCTTCGTTCATCGTCGTGGCGGCCGTGCGCAGTTCGGGGGTATCGACCTGAACCTTCTTCTCAGGCATCGCGATCTCCTTTCCCCGGTGATGTGCTCATATCAGTACCGATTTCCGAGTAACTCGACCCGGCACCCACTCTCATTGGGTTTCCGCGCGATCCATCAGGTGGTCGATGTCCTTCTGGATGCGGCGAACGAATGCCGCATTGCTGGTGGCCACCGCCACCGGGTGCTCGTCCATGGTCATGTTGTAGCGGCCGCCTCCGATGACGTCCTGCCACATGATCTTCTCCTCGTGGATGCCGCGCGGCCATATATAGAGCGGTCCTGCACGATGACGACCGTGCCGGTCAGCCAGCAATACGTTCATCGGCACCCGGGCTGTTCCGATACTTCAGGGTCACGATGACCCCGAACGCAACCGAAAGCATGCCTTGCCGAAGGCATGAGTGCGGGCAAACCTGGCGTCAAAGCTCCCTTCTACCCGTAATATCCATATGGATAATAATGAGATTAGCTCATGCGCGCCGCGATCGCCAGGGCAGTACATCTGACCGAACCAAGGCAACTGGCGGGGCAACGGCGGCGCTCAGGTTCGCCACCTTGATGTGCCGCACGTCCTCCGCTATGCGACGTGTTCATTCGTCGACGCACACCTGCGGCGACAGTCGTTCGGACACTAGGGGTACGACCGTCAACTCCGTGCAGCGCCGTCGCGGTCTTATTGGCGCCGTGATCGGCGACTTCAAGATCGATCATAACCAGCGACAACGTATTCGGCGCTGGGCTACCTGACGCAAGCAGAGTACGCTGCGACCTGCACTTGCACTCATCACCCGGTGACCTGCGGGACCAACTGAACAGCGAAGGAAATCACCTGGACTCAATTCCGGGTGGTTTCGTCATCGGGAACCGCTCGCAGGTCCCACCGAACCCCCGTCCTCAGAACATCGACTGCGTCCGTTCGATATGAGCCCGTACGACGGTTCCTTCCTCGATCACCCACCCGGCCTTGCGCGCGCCGACGATCATCGTGTTCCACGCTGCATCCCACTCGGGTGCCGTCGCCACGGCAGACGCCCTGCGGCGCAGTTCCTCTAGCCGTAGCAGTGCCTCGGAGGCGAGGCCGTCGACTTCACTGCCGATCGTGCCGAGCCCGGCGGTCTGCAGCACCTGACCTAGTGACCGGTCGCTCTGGTTGACCGCCACGAGTTTGAGCTGTTCGAGATTGTCGGCGTCGCCGATGCGAACCTCTTGACCTTGTACGAAGACGATCATTTCCGATCCTTTCCGACATCGGCGCCCGAAGCCGCCAGCCGCCGATAGCTGCTCCCGGGAAAACCAGCCCGCTCCAGGACCACTCCACCCCCTTTGAGTGGGCCGCCATGCCACCTCAGCGAACCGATCCCCATCCCGGGCCGCCGAGGGCAAGTTTGTCCCGATTGTCCGTCTTTGCGAGTTTTTTCAACAGTGCCGATTTCGTGATCATCATGTCATCGATCCTCGTCGGGATCGTCGAACAGGTGGAACTTCCGTTCCGGCTCGGACTCCATGTATTTCGAGTATTCCTTCGCGTTCTTCGGAGGAGTCCCGCACGGCTGGTGCCGGACAACCTGCGGACCGGGGTCGCGCGCCCGGACCTGTATGACCCGAAGATCAACCGGCCTTATGCCGAATTAGCCCACCACTACCGCGCTCTCGTCGATCCGGCGCGGCGCGGCGCGGGAAACCCAAGGACAAACCGCGGGTGGAGCGGCCGATACCGTACGTAAGGGCCCGACCTGGTGCCGTACAACGCGCCACCGAGATCGGCGAGGCAAACCATCGTGGTGATCGCCGAATTGCTCAGCGAGAACGCCCTGTTCCGGCTCCGCGCCGCTCAAGGCATGCTCGGGCTGGCCGACGGTCACGGCGAATCCCGGCTCGAATTGGCGTGCGCCAAAGCGATCGCCGTCGGGGACCTTGATTATCGCACCATCAAGGGCATCCTCGCCGCCGGACTCGAGGCTGATCCACCGCCGCCCAAAAGATCAATCTGCATCGCATCGCGGAGCGAGGTCGGTAGAATGCTCCCCTGTGACGACGTGTTCGGCGGATATCCACCACCGTGGCACAGTTCTGTCTCTCGCGACACTCCAGTCACACGCGCGGCGGGCCGCCGAGCATGTCGTCGACCGATTCGATGGCGACGGGTGGGCGCGGGACACCTGCCGCAGCCGTGTCTTGGAGTCAGCGCTGCTGCTGGCATTCACAAAGAAGACCAGGGGTGATCAAGTATGTGAATCTCACATCGACCACATTCTCCACCGCCAGCGCAACAATCCCGAACCGGATCGAACCGATTTCCGCTCCTGATCGACAGGCGACCTGCCACCATCGCCCGCTCGGACAATTCACCAGGAGACATCCCATGGATCCCACACCGAACATCTCTCGCCGACTCGACCTCCATGTCCCACCACCGGCCCGGCCGATCGGACACGTACAACAAGCTCGAGCCCACAACCGCGCCTGGATTACCAGCCACCACCTGCTACCCCCCGAAACCAGCGCCGAGAAGTATCTAGCCAGATTCGCCGAGGGGACCATGGACATGTTCCCCGATCTGACCGGACCTGCATTGGACCTGGCAGTCGACCTGATCAGCTGGTTCGTTGTGTATGACGACCTGAACGACACTCCGGAAGGAGTTGCGCTGGCCGGGGAACTGACCAATGTACTGTATCCGGGCCGATCGGAAACCTCACCTCGCCACATAACCGGTGCATTCGCCGATCTGTGGGCCCGGGAATGCGCGGACATGCCGGATTCATGGCGGCGACACGCACGACAGCACTGGCAAGAGTTGTTCGACGCGTCTTGCTACGAAGCCATCAATCGCTATACGGATGTCTACCTCGATCTGAAATCGTATATGCAACATCGGCGCACGACCATCAACTTCACGACGGCTCTGGACTTCGCCGAAACAATCGACGAATCCACCCTCGCCGACCGACTGCGCCACACCCCCGAGTTTCAGCAGCTGACAGATCGGTTCCTGGATGTCTGTGGGCTGGTCAATGATCTGTATGGCCTGGACATCGACGACGACCGCGTCGATCCGAACAGCAACGTAGTGTTCGTCCTCCAACGCCAGCAAGACTGCGACCGCACCTCCGCAGTCGCCATTGCCGAAGATCTACTGCAACAACGCGCCGACCAATACCGAGCGGCTCGCCATCAAATCATCGACCTCGGACAACGGATCGATCTCAGCGACCTGGAACGACAGGCACTCAACCGGCAGATCAATACCATGAACAACATAATCTGGGTGACGGCCACATATGGACCTCGACAATGCCGATATACCGGCGTGCCACCGCGATGAGCCACAGCCTTCGGCGTACGGATCCGGTCCACCACGCCTGCGGTGACCTGCCTCAACACCTCGGACTCATCCCCGATGGAAACCGCCGCTGGTCGAAGGCCCACCGAACCCCTGCCCGTATCGGGCACCAGCACGGCATCGACAAAATCCCCGAGGTACTCGGCTGGTGCCACGAAGCGAACATCCCGATCGTCACCCTGTTCACGCTGTCGGTCGGCAATCTCGCCCGCGACCCCAGCGAGCAACTACTCGACTTCCTCGAACGGCTGGTCACGACCCTCGCCTGCGACACACCCTTCCAACTCCACCCCATCGGCCGCCTCGACCTGCTCCCCGCCACGACTCACAACCACATCACCCAAGCGGCCGCGCAGACCAGGCACCACACCGGCATGACCGTCAACCTCGCCATCGGCTACACCGGCCGCCTGGACATCCTCACCGCCCTGCAAGCCGCCCTGCACAACCCCGACTACCAGGCCGGCGCACCCCTGACAGAAGAACTGATCAACCAGCACATCTCCACCGCCGGCCAGCCCGACCCCGACCTGATCATCCGAACCTCCGGAGAACAACGCCTCTCCGGATTCCTCACCTGGCAAGCCGAACAAGCCGAACTGTACTTCTGCCGCCGCACCTGGCCCAACTTCCGCCGCCGGGATCTCCACCGAGCACTCGACGACTACCAGCACCGCCACCGCCGCTACGGCACCTGAACCAGGCCAGACCCGGCACGCATCGAATGTTCGCCACGTGGTGCCGTTCCCTACTGGCCGCCCGCGTCCGATTCACTCCGAGCGTGGGACGACAATGAGGTCTTCCCGACCCCGCCGGTGGCGTCGCGATGCCGCCGCAACCGCTCACGCCGTCCACTGCTGCCGCCGCACCATTCTCGAGGCCGACAGTACTTTCGTGCCCGTGAAACCCTATGTGTTCGAGCACGGCACCGAACCATGGCCTGAAAACGTGACCTTGCTGAAGTTCTACCCGCCTGTCGACTTGACGCGATCTGTGAATCAGGAGCGGACGCACCGGTATACGGCCGGTACAAGGGCCGACTCGGTGTCCGGGTTATGAGCCAGTCGACATGGCCGTAGGCCGCTCGCGCGGCGGGCTGACCGCGAGGATCCACCTCGCTGCCGACGCTGCCGGGCCGCGGCTGACCGGCGGCCCGCCGCGCCGCAACTCGGACGTTCAGACGTGCGGTCACGGCGATCGCCGGACTCTGCGGTTGCCGGGAGGGGATCGGTTTCGCCGGTGCTGTCGACAGACGTGCATAGCACTGTCCTCCTGGGCGATGCGTCGTCGAAGTTCGCCCGCGAACTCGACAAGCTGCTCGTCGATTCCGGGCTACCGCGATGACGATGGACTCAGCAGAAAGCGTGGAGGATCTCGCCGATCTGCTTGTCCCCATTGCGGTTTCACTCATCGACACGAATTAGGCGCAATGGGTCGGTCACCAGCTGACCGGCAGCTCGAGCGGTCCACGGATCAGCCGGTCGGTGCGCCATCGAACGTCGTCGGCCGGTACGGCGAGTCGCAGCCCGGGAAGCCGGTGCAGCAGGGTGCCTATCGCCTCGTTCAGCTGCAGACGGGCGAGGTGCGAGCCGAGGCAGAAGTGCGGGCCGTGCCCGAACGCGAGGTGCGGATTGTCGGCGCGAGTGGGGACGTATTCCTCAGCATCGACGAACACGCGCTCGTCGCGATTGGCGGCGGGCATGTCGGCGAACACCGCCTCGCCAGCCCGGACCAGCTGCCCGCCGACCTCGACGTCGGCGGTGGCGATCCGCGCGAATTCGACCGACGCCGAGATCGGCACGTAGCGCAACAGTTCCTCGATCGCTCCCGGCAGGAGGTCCGGCGCGGCGACCAGCCGGCGCCACCGGTCCGGCTCGGCGAGCAGCGTGAACATGAAATTGCCGAGGTGGTTCGCGGTGGTCTCGTGGCCCGCGACCAGCAGCGTCCAGGTCAGGGCGATGAGCTCCTCCTCCGAGAGCCGGTCCTGCTCGTCGCGCGCGGCCACAAGCGCGGAGATCATGTCCGCGGTGGGCCGTTCGCGGCGCTGCGCGATGAGTCCGGCTATGTACTCACTCAGGCTGCCCATGGCCGCTTCGATCTCAGCCGGGGCGATCGTGACGCCGAGCGCCGAGATCGCCTCGGTCCACGACCGGAAGGTATTCCGGTCGGCCGTCGGCACGCCGAGCAGCTCGCACATGATGCTGACGGGCAACTGCCACGCGAGTTTCTCGGTGAGGTCCGCCGGGGGACCGGCGGCGATGAGGTCGTCGACGAGAACGCCCGTCAGCTCGCGCACCCGCGGCCGCAGTTGCTCAATCCGCCGCGAGGTGAACGCCTGCGAGACCAGCTTGCGCAGCCGGGTGTGCCCGGGTGCGTCCATGGTGAAGATCAGCTCCGGCGGCTCGAACATCGGCCGCGCCCGCGGTGCGTCTCGGCCCGCCGCGGCGGCCCGGCTGAAGCGCGGGTCGGAGAGCACCTGCGCGACGTCGGCGTGACGGGTGGCCAGCCAGGCCTCGCCGCCGTACGTCATCCGGATCCGCGCCAGCCCGCGTTCCTCCCGCAATGTCGTGTGCAGCGAGCTGATCCCGAGCGGCCCACTCAGCTCAAACGGGTAGTCCAGCGCAGTCATCGGACGACTCCCATCCGCGAATTCTCGAGGCATGCGAACAGCATTGTCGAACCCTTCTTCCGTCACATGGTGAGATTGATATCGGCCTTCGCCAGTCGCTGTTCGAAGCGTTGTTCGAATCCTTCGATGTAACGGGATGGTGAGGTCGAAGAGGAGGACTGTTCAATTACTCCGTCGTCGGCGATATAGAAAATCGCTCGTCCGATGGCGATCTCATCGGGTTTGGTCGGAACGAATACCATCCAACCGACCGCGAGGCGCTCGGCGACAAGTTTGTTGAGAGGGTAATCGGTGGTATCGACGCCAAGGCCGAGGATGTACTCACGTACCATCACGATCGCCTGGTTCTGTGGCAGTGCCTCGGGAAGGGCGACGGTCAGGCCAGCCAGAGACAATTGGTGGAAAGCGTCGTCGATATAGTCCTCGAGTTCGAGCAGGTCGAGCAGAGTGTTCCAGGTGACTATGCCGGCTTCGGCGTCGGCGACGAGAATGTCGGCGGACTCCTCGGAGAACTCGGTCAGCTCAGAGCTGATTACGTCGGATATAATATTGGCTACTATGTCTGCGGACCATACTCCCGGAACCGCGGCAGTGAGATGGTCGGCAGTCGGGGATTGACCGCGATGCCAACTACCGTGCTCCCACCAGTAGCAGAAAGAAAGCATTCCGCGGTCTGCTCGCGGATCGAGTACCTGATCAGATACCCATTCCGGAGCGCCAGCATACAGATCCGGTAATGGGCCGCGGTTGTTGTAGGCGGTGTCGAGTTCGGGGGCGTTCCACACACCCCCCGACAATACTGCGCGCCCTCCAGGTAATACGGATAGTGTGGAGCCGCTGCGGGTCGATCCCTCGAACGTCCCGAACGCGCCCATCATTCGTGGCCCCAGATTCGAGCCAACAGAGACGAAAGCCGCCGCGATTGTGGCCCACCGCGCCCACAGCACGGGCAGTGGCGGAAAGTCGCCTCGTGAGAGTACCGCGGTGCGGCCCGCGCTACTGGCGGCGCGGGCTTGCGCAACTGCCTTCCGAGGAGAACGTGACTGACGTTTACCGTGGAAAATATAAGCGCCCAGCCACACTGGGATCCAGTCTCGCGGAAACGCGCGAAGGTCGGCGCGGTAGGCGTC
>Ga0185299_10001686_pt1 | contig 39690 bp, 35 predicted proteins | sample PaiPotPPA55metaG_FD_128002 | JGI IMG/M metagenome (GOLD analysis project Ga0185299, IMG submission 128002) | Iron sulfur acid spring bacterial and archeal communities from Banff, Canada, to study Microbial Dark Matter (Phase II) - Paint Pots PPA... ...
TTGCTTGGCCTTAGCCCTTTTTGGGCCGTTGTTTTGGCTCACCTCTTCGGTGTGTGCCGAGGTTGGTATAATCATATTGTCAGGTTGCTGTCTATCCAGCAGCCTGGCAATACCCATGGCATCTACCTTGATGGGCTTCGCTCCGCCTCTCGCTATTGATTGCGTTTTTCGCTTGAATCAGGAGGCGCGCAGGCTACGTTTTCCGCCCACTGGTAAAATCCTGAGTAGCTCAGTGGTAGAGCGGTCGGCTGTTAATCCGCCATGGCGGATCGTAGGTTTGACTATCGGGGAAAGGGATCCAGTGGTAAAACGAAAGACAAATGCGCTTTTTGGGCTAGCCTCGAAAAGACGCATTATCCGTAAAATCCTGAGTAGCTCAGTGGTAGAGCGGTCGGCTGTTAACCGATTGGTCGTAGGTTCGAATCCTACCTCAGGAGCCACTTCTTGGCGCGCATGTCGAGCGACTGATACGAGCGAAGCCCAACTTGGTAGGGCGCCTTCTCAACGCCTCTTTCCCTTCGGGGGCGCGAAACGATACGCGCCCCACACCCGAAACAATCACTAACGGCAAACCGCTAACCACCAACTGCCAACCGCCAACCCTCTACGCCAGCGCAGGATCGCGGCCGTTGCCGAGCTCCGTTTCTGAGCCGGCCGTTTCGCTGCGAATATCGCGATTCTTGGTCTCTCGAAGGAACACCGCTCCAATGATGAACGTCATCAATGCCACTCCGATCGGATACCAAAAACCGGCGTATATATTGCCCGTCGCAGCCGTGATCGATGCGACGATCAATGGCAAGAATCCGCCGAACCAACCATTCCCGATGTGGTACGGGAACGACATTGAGGTGTAACGGATTCGGGTCGGGAACAGCTCAACCAAGAATGCAGCAATCGGCCCGTAAACCATCGTGACGTAGATGATGAACACGATGAGGATCAATTCTGCTCCAACGTAGTTGACGTCGGCTGGATTCGCCGATTTCGGATAACCAGCCGCGGTCACCGCTGCCTCATAATCGGCCTCTTTGAATCCGCTCAGGGTCTTGTCGCCTACGGTCAGCGCGACTGGGGCGTCGGGCTTAGAGGGCTGAATCTCAAAAGGTACACCCCGCTTGCTGAGGTAGACCCGCGCTTTGTAGCTCGCATCCGCGTCACCAGTGGGATGATATTGCTGGAATGCATCGACGATCGTCACCCAGATCTTGTCGCCGAACCCGGTAAATTCACCGGTATTCAACACAACCGGCGATTTCTCTTGTGCCGCTTCCAAAGCCGGATTGACGAAACCGGTGAGTCCATGGAAAAGCGGGATATAAGTGAGGACCGCCAGCAGGCAAGCCGCCAACATAATCGGCTTCCGACCGATACGATCCGATAGCCAACCGAAGAAAAGAAAGAGCGGGAACGCGACCAGGAGCGACACCCCGATTAAGTAATAAGCCAGCTCATAATTCAGCTTCAGCACACCGGTCAAAAAGAAGAGCGCTTGGAATTGTCCGGTATACCAAATAACCCCTTGGCCAGCCGTGGCGCCGAGTAATGCCAACCACACATAACGCGCGTTCGGTTGGGTAAAGAAACTGTCCCGCCACGGGGTTCTCGATGCTTTCCCTTGAGCTTTAATCTCCGCGAAGATGGGAGATTCCTGCAGTTTCAAACGGATATAAACCGAGATACCTAACAGAATCACCGACAACAGAAACGGTATCCGCCAACCCCAAGCCTTGAAATCAGCCTCGGGCAGCGTCTTGCGCAGAATCAAAATAATCGCTAATGCCAGGAAGAACCCAATGGTAGCGGTCGTCTGAATCCAGCTGGTGAACAATCCTCTTTTGCCCTTTGGCGCATGCTCGGCCACATAGGTTGCGGCGCCGCCATACTCACCTCCCAGCGCTAAACCTTGAGCCAGACGCAAAGTCACTAACAGGATTGGTGCCCAGATGCCGATTCCCGGCCAGCCACCGGCCGGCGCATAGGTTGGTAAAAGACCGACCAAAGCGGTGGATAAACCCATGACCACGATCGTGATCAAGAAGGTGTATTTGCGCCCGACGATATCTCCGATGCGCCCAAATACCAAGGCGCCAAACGGGCGCACACCGAACCCTGCACCGAAGGTCGCTAGCGCAGCTAGATTAGAAGCGACTGGATTGCCGGACGGAAAGAATAAGCCGCTAAAAAACAGCGCCAGAACTGCGTACAGATAAAAATCGTACCATTCAAAAACGGTACCAAGTGATGACGCGACGATGACCAACCGATGTTTCGCTTGAAGTTCACCAGTCGACTCTGAAACAGTGCCAGGAGTTGACATAATTTTCTGGGGGTAGCTTCCCGTTAGCGAGTTCTGGGAACGATTCGGTCAAGACTCCGGATTGGTCCCGAGGCCTCTTCTCCGGTCAGCTTGGGGTGTGATTATCTATCAACCGCCCGGTAGGTCAAGAACCGATTCGGGAGGAGTCAGCCTGCAGGAGTCAGGAGGTGCTAGGGCTCTGATGGGCGAATGGGCATCGCATGGCCGAGTCGGAGGGGCGCTGCAATCGGGGTTCGCAGGGTCACGCGGTTGCTGACGCAAGGATCGGGAGCAGAAACCCACAACGTGACAAAGGCGGCGCCCTGAACGTGTGGCATAACCGAGGGGTTCTCACTATCCACGATATCGGCACATCCTGGGTTCCGGGCGTCGCGTCTCATCACACGCCATGTGTATTCGGCGTTTCAGGGAGGCGGTATCCTGTAGAGCTGCAACCCGGAAGGCAACGCCCCTCCGACTCGGCCATGCGACGCCGCGTCGCCCTTTCGCCCCTTCGCCTATTCGTCGACCAGGGGCCCTAGCACCTTCCTGGCTCCTGCCTCCTCCCCTTCAATGCGTCAAAATCTTCGACAAAAATTGGCGCGCACGATCGGTAGCGGGATTCTCGAAGAACCTTTGTTTGGGGTGATCCTCGACGATCTCGCCTCGGTCCATGAAGATGACTCGATCCGCCACTCTCTTCGCGAACCCCATCTCATGCGTGACCACCAGCATCGTCATCCCGGATTGCGCTAAGTTCACCATAACGTCCAACACCTCGTTAATCATTTCCGGGTCTAATGCCGAAGTTGGTTCATCGAAAAGCATGGCTAGCGGGTCCATCGCTAATGCTCGGGCGATCGCGACCCGCTGTTGCTGGCCACCGGAAAGTTGAGCCGGAAATTTCGGCTGATGCTCCGACAGCCCCACCATCTCGAGCAATTGAACAGCCTTTTCTACCGCTTGTTTTCTGGATCTGCCCAGCACCCGGCATTGGGCCAGGGTGATGTTGTTCAGAATGGTCAAATGCGGGAAGAGCTCGAAATGCTGAAACACCATCCCAACCCGCGCCCTCAACTTCGGTAAGTCGGTTTTGCGAGCTGATACCGAGACGCCATCTATCAGGATCTCACCCTCCTGAAATACTTCCAATCCGTTCACACACTTGATCAAGGTCGATTTGCCCGACCCCGAAGGTCCACAGATGACTACCACTTCCCCCTTCTCGACCTCAGTCGAACATTTGTTCAGAGCCCGGAATTCTCCATACCATTTTGAAAGGTTCCGGATCGAAATCATGTCGTCTGTAGGTTAGCGGTTAGCAGTTGGCAGTTGGCGGTTGGCGGTTGGCAGTTACCTTCGACATTCGCGGTTAGGAAGCTAGCTTCTTCTGCATTTGCCGGACGCAACCGGACGCACAAGTACAAATCACGAGGTAGACTGCTCCCGCAAAAAGAATCAGCTCATTCAGGGTGCCGTCCCGGTTGCCAATGTTATAGGCTCTGCGAAAAAAATCATCCAGGCTAATGACATAGACCAGCGTGGTATCTTGAAAGAGAATAATTGCCTGGGTCAATAGCAGAGGCGTCATGCGGCGAAAAGCCTGAGGAATGATCACTAGCCGCATGACTTGACCCCGGCTCATCCCGAGCGCTAATCCGGCGTTGAATTGCCCTTTGGTTACACTCAAAATCCCTGCCCGGATAATCTCCGCATAGTATGAGGCTTCAAACAGCGAGAAGGCGGTGAGAGCGGTAAGAAAGCGCAACTCCAATTGTTTACCGGGAAACAGCAGAGCGGCGACCAACGGAATCAGGATCAGATGGAACCAAAACAAAACCATCACTAATGGAACGGAGCGGAACAGCGTCACATAAGCGGCGGCTACTAAGGAAATAAACCGGTTAGCTGACAAACGCATCACCGCCAGCAAAGTGCCGAGCAAAATACCGACGAGCACCGCGATCACGGTAATTTGCAGCGTCGTTACCATGCCCTGCCAGAGAAAAGGCAGAGCGCGCGGGATAGAGCTCCAATCAAAAGGCATACTAGCCGCGACCTCCCATGAAACCGCGTAGGGCGGTGACTCGCTCCAAGATCCGCGCCAGCAGCATCACGAGAAGATTGACCGTCGCGTACAATAAAGTGGCGGCAGTGAACGCCTCATAAATTCTGGACGTCATATCGGCCATGCTCGCACTGCGTTGAGCCAGCTCGACATATCCTATGGTCGAGGCAACCGCCGTATTCTTAATCAGGTTCAGGAACTCGGAGGTGAGTGTCGGGATGAGAATCCGGTACGCCACCGGGAGTAGAACGAGGGTGTATACCTGCCTTCTACGCAGGCCTAGCGCGAGACCCGCGCCCAGCTGCCCCGGCCCAAGCGCACCGATCCCGGAACGAACTTGCTCTGCAATCCGCGCCGCGGTGAACAGACCCAAACAAACGGTCCCGCTCACGAATTCCTGCCAAACCGGCGGCAGTTGTTGTTTGAACCAGTCCCCGAGGACCGGGGTGAAATCCGGAACCACAAAGAACCAAATAAAAAGCTGAACCAACAACGGGACATTCCTAAAGAGCTCAACGTAACCAACTCCGATGGCGGGCAGGACGCGCCCAGGCAGAGTCCGCATCACGCCGACGATCGATCCGACCACGAAGGCCACTACCCAACTCGCAAAGGCCAAAAGCAAACTCCAACCCAAACCCACCAGCAGATAGGTAAGGTTGTTGATGGCGCCTTCGGGACTGGGCTGCAGGAATACGTTGAAGTCGAAGGCGGCGAGCGTAGGCGGTAGTGAGAAGTGATTGGTGATTAGTGATTGGTGATTGGTCAGCCCGGAGCCGCCGCAAAGCGCGATGACTGCAGTGATCAGCGGTTGGTCCACCATGAAGCCGATGTAAAGAAGCCAGGAGCTAGAATCTATGAGCTAGGAGGTGGTTCCACCAATCACCAATCACTAATCACCTCTCACGTCTCAGTCCTCACTGCAGCGGCTTGTCATTCGGGTTCTGGAAGAGTTCCTTCATATCGTCGCTGAGCGGAAGATTCAGATTGAGCCCTTTTGGCGGGATCGGCGACATGAACCATTTCTTATATAGAGTTTCCGCGGTTCCGTTCTTTTGTGCCTCCGCGATCGCGCTGTCGACGACCGCCTTAAATTCAGAGTCGCCTTTTTTTAACATCATCCCATACGCTTCTTTCGATTGCGGGGTACCCAAGATGACCCAGTCACTCGGATTCCGGGCCTTAGCCCGTTCGCCCGCCAACAAGGCGTCATCCAGCATGAAAGCCGCCGCTCTACCGCTTTGCAGGATCAAGAAAGATTCGCCGTGGTCTTTTGCAGCGATGATTTGCATTCCCATCTGATCCTTATCGTTGAGTTGCCGGATCAGCCTCTCTGAAGTCGTACCTGCCGTCACCACAACGTTTTTGCCTTTTAGATCCGAAAAGTCATTGATCCCGGAATTCTTGTTCACCAGCAACCGTGTGCTCACGATAAAGAAAGTGTCGGAGAAACTGACCTGCTGTTCTCGCTCGAGGTTGTTTGTGGTCGAACCAGCCTCCAAATCGATCGAGCCGTTTTGGATCAGCGGAATACGGGTTTGAGAGGTAACCGGGACCAGTTTCAGCCGCAGGTCGGGCAGATTCAGTTTCTGTTTGACCGCTGCCACCGCCAGATTAGCCAGGTCTTGGGCGAAGCCGACCACCTCGTTGTTCTCGTCGTAATAGGAGAATGGGATAGAAGACTCTCGGGTGCCGAGTACCATCACGCCGGCATCTTTGATCTTTTGCAAAGTCCCACCCGGTTTCTCCTGCGCTAGAGCGGCCGTTGGCAGGCAACCAACAAAAATGCTGACGAACAAAAAACGGTACAGTTTCATCATGATGCTCAAGATTTTCCGATTTTGAAAAGATGGAATTATTCGGCCATACCGCGCCGAAGAATCTCCAGGTCAATTTCCACACCAAGCCGTTCGTAACGCAAGTGATCTAAATCCGCACTCTCCGCTTTACCCTCTTTAATCTGTTTCTGCAGATTGTCTTCAGCCTCGGCAAAGATCTCCAGTTGCTTCTGCAGAACGTCAGCCCGTTCTTCCGGGCTCTGGGCAAGGTCTGCTTGCGCCGCCAGAACTCTCTGGCCGACATCGATGAGGTCATACAGTTTGATCAGGCCCTTCTTGTATAGCGAATACCGATCTTTGGCCTCGGTTAATGCCATGTTGAATCGCATCTTCTTGAGGCGGATCAGCTGGGTGTCCTCATCCTTAATGACAAGCGGCAGACTGTTCAGCACCTCCGTCACTTTAGGACTTGTCTGTACTTTGATGGTTTGGACCGGTGCGGTTTCTTCCCCCTTTTCTGTCTTTTCGCTCTTGGCCGATTTGGCCGGCGACGGGGTGCTCGCCAACGTCGGCGAACCTTGGCCCACAATTGTGCCTTCAGGCGTAGGCTTCGTGTTTTGAGCCTCCACCGGCTCGAGGGTTATGCAGGTGACGAGGACCAACGAAAGTGCTCCGGAGATTGCCGCCGGGCCACGCAGCCATCGGACAGTTCCGTGGGCGTACTCCACCGCCTCTGTCCGTATTGAATCGATCGGTTCGATAGAACGCATTCCGCTCGGCACTATAGCGACCTCGGAATCCGCCTGTCGAGAGGAGGGTTGTGGGTTGGGAGTTGCGGGTTGCGAGTTACGAGTGGCGAGTTACAGGTGGCGAGTTACGGGTGGCGGGTGAGCGGTTCGGGGTTGGCGAGCGACAGGGCGAGGCAAGGCGTTCGGCGTGGTGCGGATAGGACCTATATGCCTATAGGACTAATGGGAGACTGCGGGTCTCCGGCCCGCAACCCGCAACTCGCAACTCGTAACCCGTAACTAAAGCCGCACGTATACACTTTTTGACCGTTACGCGTTCTACGCGTGATTTTTGCAGATTGGAATTTAGCCTCCCTTATGCACAGAAATTGGTTCCTATCCGTTTTCTTAGTGGTCGCGATGGCGACCATACCGACGATTAGCCGAGCCGATGAATGGGCGCCGGTCGGTCGAGTCGTCCGCGCAACCTACGGCCTCGGGGGCCATTATATCGATGTGACCGGCATCGTCGGCCGTTACGTCTTGCCCGGCGCCGAGATGGACGTCGAGAACAAGACGTTCGGGGTCGATCCTTTCAAAGGCGAGACCAAACGCCTGACCTTAGTGATCGATACTCCGCGAGGCCGCTTCGCCAGAGTCTACGAAGAAGGCGACACTATTCGCTTCTGGGGATATTAGGAGTTACGGGTTGCGGGCGCTCGCAGTCATATAAGTCCTATAGGTCATATAGGTCCCATCCGTCCCGAAGCCGTCTCACTCGCTGATGCCCGTCCGCTAACCCGAAGCCATCGACCCGCATGGGGGAGATGGTCCCCTACCCTTTACTGTCTGCGCGCGGTCTCTTGTTCGCGTTGTTCGCGTTTACGGCGGTCGATCACGAAAGTGTTGTTATCGCCGTACAAAGCCCAGGGACCAGGCGGCACTTCAGCCGCTTCCAGAAATTTCCAGTCAGTCGTGTCCGTCGGTTGCAGACGCAGATAATCACGCACGCCCGGCGAGATATCGAGACCGGCGCCCCGGTTAAGATTGGCCCGGGGACGATCGTTCCCGAAAACATACTCCCAATGATCGGTCTGAAATGGACCGACATCTTCCCATTGAGCATAACAGGTCCGATTGCCTTTGCGTATCGCCAGCCAGCGACCCTTTAACACGCTCTGGCCTGACTTCACAAAGGTTGCTTTGAACCATGGGATAACCTGGGCGGCTTCCGGCTTAGTCTTTCCACCGGCGATATCGTTATAGGGCAACGCGACGTAGAATGGGTTTTGTCGAGGGACAAATTTGGCTGGCAAAAAACCTTGCCGATCACCGGTCTGCGGCAAATCCAAGCCGCCATAGTTGCGTGACCAGTTCAGATCCCAAGCACTGGCTGCATTCGGAACCGGGTTATTTTCGCTGGACGATTCACCGATCCAGAACGTCGTAGTCACAATATTCGTGTGCCAAAAATATTTACCGGGCACCGCACTGAGAGCGTTTCGTTCGACACTGCCAGGTTCTAATTTGAACAGCACTTCTTCCCGCAGCTTCATTGCGTTATCAATAAAGCTAGCAGGGGCCTCATTCCCTCCTTGCACAGCAACCTGGGAGTTTGAGGTCACGACCAAACCAAACAAAACCTGAAAACACAACCCAGCAGTCCTCATACCCGAAAAAAAACGTGCGGTAAGCTATTGAACGGGAAACACCTGTCAATAGACAACGCCAAAGCAAACGCCGGCAACGCCGTGATCGCCGGCAACGAGCGGGAACTCTCCACGATGGACCACCACCCAATCGGCCTGTCCGCCATAGTCCCGCGGCCGCGGGACGACGGCGGAAGGGGCGTTGCAATCCGGGTTGCAGCTATCGCCGGGTGCCGACGCGCTGAAACTATGAATACACCCGACGTGTGGTAAGACGCGACGCCCCAGAACCCAGGACGCGCTGACATCGTGGACAATGACAAACCCTCGGTTTTGCCACGCGTTCAGGGCGCCGCCTTTATCGCGCGGTGTGGTTCCTGCACCCGCGCTCATGTCGTCAAACGCCTATCCTCCGCGACGGCCGATTGCAGCGCCCCTCCGAATGGATGGTGGTTCATCATGGAAAGTTCTCGCTCGTTACCGGCGCTCCCGCTCGTTGACGGCGTTGTCAGTTACGAACTAATCTCCAGGTACGTCCGCGACGCGAGCTTGCCGCTGGCGGGATCGTAACGCTCGATCCGCATCTGGCGCAGGAACCATTTGCCCTCAATTTTTTGGCCCGAGATCACTTCGAATTTTTTCACTAACCGGCTTTGTGCATCGAAGGCTTCTGCTCGCAGCAGCGCCCCGCTTTGTTTAGCAACCCAGACTCGGACCGAGGAGTACGCCAAGCTCGGGTCGCCCTGCTGCAGAAGAATCATCCAACAAGAGAACGTGCGAACATTCTGTTCGCCTTCGACCCGGGAATTCTTCCAATAGAGAAAACGCAAAGCCAAATCTTGGTAAGTGATATCGGTCCCGCGGACTGGATCGTTCAATTTAGCGCCGCTGACCACGCGTTCACGTTCGCCCGTCTGCAAAGTGAGATTCGATCCGTTATCATCGAGTCTGAGCCGGAGAACCTCGGTCGGGTCACTGAAGGTGAAAATCAATTCATTGCCGGCCGCCCGCAGCCGGAATGGGATGATGGTGCCGTCCTCCTTGCGTAAACGTCCGTTCAGTTCCTGAGAAATATCGGCCAACCGGATGCCGCTCAAGATCTGGGCTGCCTGCTCATCTGCCTTTGCTGCCGGTCGATCAAAAATGATAACCATTAGAAAAAGGAGAGCGAATTTCTTTACTTGTTTCATCAATAACCAATCCTTAGCTTACGCTCGCTTGGGCCGCAAAATGCGCGCCATAACCTGTATCGAGTCCCGCTGAAAGCGAATGCCCGATTCAGGCGACCGTAATGGATACTCAGATTCTTTTCCTCATTAACAGACAATGGACCAACCCGTTCCTTGACTGGATGATGGCAATCTTCACGAACTTCGACCTCTGGCGGCCACTTTTATTCATTCTGATTCCGTTACTCCTATGGCGAGGCGGATTCCGCTGGCGCGCATTTATTTTTGCTACCTTGATTACGCTTGGGGTCGCTGACGGGATTTTTACTCAGATCACCAAAGTGTTAGTGGACCGGCCACGCCCGATGCAAGCGTTGGCCGATGTTCGGGAGGTGGCACTGGCGCGAACTCATCCAACGGTACTGGGTGTCTTTAGAGCGCCCGAAGTCACTCTCTCCCCAGCTCCCAGTGAAGACATCATCGGCCGTTCGTTTCCGTCAGGTCACGCCGTTAACAATTCTCTACTTGCCACCCTGGCGATTCTGTTTTTTGGCCGGCGCGGAGCCTGGTACATCATACCAGCCGGCCTAGTCAGCTATTCTCGGATCTATTGTGGCTCGCATTGGCCTTCTGACGTCCTGGTCTCCGTGTTCGCAGGAGTGGGTTTTGCGTTAACCGGTTACGTCGTTCTCGCGTATTTGTATAAGAAGGTGACCGCACGCTGGTTTCCCAGATTTCATTCTCTACATCCAGAGCTGGTTCCCTCGCCCTAAGATGACTTCGCGGTCTCCGACTTCGCTCTTTCCTTTGAAACTCCAGACGCTTCGTCGAACAAGCTGGATTCTGCTTACCTTTCTCGTCGCTCTGACTGGCGCGAGGCTTCTCTGGGCCGCCTTTTCTGAGCTCTCACCTGATGAGGCCTACTACTATCTATGGGCGCAACACCCTGATATTTGCTATTACAGCAACGGCCCGGGTATCGCTTTCTCGATTCTAGCCGGCACCTCTCTTTTCGGGCACAGCGAGCTCGGGATTCGGTTCCTAAGCCCTTTCTTGGCGTTAGGCACTTCTTTGGTTCTCTATCTATTCTGCCGCCGGCTGTATCGCGAGCGGATCGCCTTCTGGTTGGTCGTCGCCTTGAATCTAACCCCACTCTTCAATCTGGGTGCGTTACTCATGACGATGGAATCGCTCTCCGTTTTCTTTTGGACCGCCGCCATGGCCTCTTTTTGGTATGCGATTCAAGACGGCCCTAAGCGCCTTTGGTTTTGGCTTTTTACCGGTTTCTTTATCGGGTGCGGTTTTCTCTCCAACTATGTTCACGCATTGCAATTAATCTCAATCCTCCTGTTCCTGATTGCGGTTCCCAAGCATCGCCAGGAATTCCGCCGCCCCGGCGTCTACCTGCTATTTGCCGTGTTCATCCTGTTTTTAACGCCGCCGCTGATTTGGAATCTGCAACACGATTGGATCGGTCTAGTCCCGCTCTCCGGTGAAGGCGGGCTTCGTCAGCATCTCTCCGCGCGTTTCTTTGCTCTGGCTCAATTCATCGGAAATCAACTTAGCCTTTGCTCTCCGCTATTTTTTGTCGCATTGGTCGCAGCCTTGATAGGCTTCATCCCAAGAGCATTTCGCAGCAGCAAAGTCTGCTTCCTGTTAAGCTTTACCTGGCCAGTTTTAGTGGCCGGGTTGATTGCGATCTTCCAACATTTAGCTCAACCGGCTTGGGTCGCGCTTGGATTTGTTAGTTTGAGCGTGCTCGCGGTCGTTTGGTGGCTGGACGTCGTCCCTCAGAATCGTTTAGTTCATATTCTGGGAATAGCAGGACTGGGCATGGCCGGCGCCAGTTCATGGCTGGCTCTGGACACAGATTTGCCTCGAGTCATCGGTTTCTCGGTTCCCTATTCAGCCGATCCATTGGCCGACTTCCGCGGCTGGAAAACTGCCGCCGCCGAGATTGGACGATTTAGAAATGCGTTCGAACTGAAACTCGGCGAGCCCGTATTCTTGATTGGCAACGGCTATCAAACCGCTGCCATCCTGTCGTTCTATCTGCCGGAGCCGAGAGTGGAAGATCCGGGACATCCGCCGGTTTATATCCCGGAATCGCAAAACATTGAGAACGAGTTTTCTTTTTGGCCGCGGTACGACGAGTTTGTCGAGCCGGTTGACAAATCTGAGATTCACTCGCTCTTCAGTGAACAAGCCGGAGTTAACCAATTCATCAATCGCACCGCCCTCTATGTGACGGACCGCCCGGAAGACACGCCGCCTCAGAATTTGCAAAACTCTTTTACCCGCTGGGAGCTGGTTGATCGTTTCCAAGTCAATCGCCGGAACGAACCTCTGCGCGAGTTTCGGATTTTCGCGTGTTACCAATATCAAACGTTGCCCCTGTGAACCAGAGCCCGGAGATCTCCATTATTGTCCCGGTCTACAATGAGGCCGCGAGTCTGCCGCAGCTTCAAGCCGAGCTCCTCTCCGTGATGCGGGATTACGATCACGAAATTGTTTTTGTAGATGATGGCTCTACTGACCAATCAGCGGAGCAAATCCAACGGTCGCCCAGAATACGCGTGCTGCAGTTTGTTAAAAACTGTGGGCAGAGCGCCGCTATCTATGCCGGCTTGGCCATGGCGCGCGGTCGAGTCCTAGTGCTTCTCGATAGTGACCTGCAGAACGATCCGAACGATATCCCGCGCTTGCTGGAGGAAGTCGAGAAAGGGGCTGACTTGGTGTGCGGATATCGAGCTAGACGGCAGGACGGCTGGTTCAAAAAAATCCAAAGTACGATCGCAAACAGCATCCGGAGCCGGTTCACTAAAGATGGCGTGCGCGATACCGGATGTACGTTAAAGGCGATGCGTCGGGAATGCCGGGAAGCATTGATCCCGTTCTACGGCATGCACCGATTTCTGCCCGCGTTAATCAAGGGTATGGGTTACCAATTGGTAGAGATTCCAGTTAACCATCGACCCCGCCGGCACGGCGCCAGCAAATATAGTTTCGGGAATCGAGCGCTCCGCGCCACTATCGATATGTTCGGTGTCCGGTGGCTTTTGTCTCGACAGATTAAGATACGGCTCAAAGAATCTGGGGAAGAGGAAAGCCGTGCTCAAAAATGAGCCTGAACTGACACGCGATCCGCGGCCAGCCGATCTCGCGATGCGCCGGTGTGCGGCTCAGTGACGCCCATGGTATCGCCACTGAGATCGAAGAAGTCCTTAGTTCCAAAGTCGCACCCGAGCTAGTGGGCGTGTGCCACGCCCATCGTGGTAGGGCGAAAAACTCGGCGCGCTGCTGGCTTCCCAATCGCTATCGTGTGTCCGCGCCGGTTTTGAGCCGCGACCCTTGATTGATTTTCACCCAACGTTTGGCCGATCCGGTTAGCGATTCGGTTCGAACACGTCCTTCGTACGCGGGCGCATTGGGTAGAAACAAACCAGGGGCCGCGGCTCAAAACCGGCGCGATTGCTCCATTTGAAGATAGGCTGATCATGGGCGCCCCGAGTTTCTCGCCCTACCATGATGGGCGTGGCCCGCCTTCATACGAGCGTTCACCCTCGCGCCGCAGGTCTTTTCGCCCTTTCGCCCGTTCGCCGGTGCGCCGATTCGCCATCGCGGACGAGCGGGAGCTCGTCCGTACCGTACGTCCGGCGTATCGGGCGTTCACACGCCGATACGCCCAAACGCCGTTACGCCTTTTTCTCGAGGGCAGCTTGCGCTGCCGCCAACCGCGCCACCGGAATCCGGAACGGGCTGCAGCTCACGTAATCGAGGCCAAGCGTGTGACAGAACTTAACGCTCTGTGGATCGCCGCCGTGCTCGCCGCAGATACCGAGCTTAATATCCGGCCGGGTCTTGCGGCCTTGATCGCGGGCAATCTCCATGAGTTTGCCAACACCGCTTCGGTCAATGGTGGCGAAGGGATTGTTCTTAACAATCTCCAGTTCCTGATAATGCGGCAAGAAGCTGCCGGAATCATCCCGGCTCATGCCAAGCGTAGTCTGGGTCAGATCGTTCGTACCAAAGCTGAAGAATTCTGCATCCTTAGCGATTTCATCCGCTACGATCGCGCCACGCGGGATCTCGATCATGGTGCCGACCAGATAGTTCAGCTTCACTTTATTTGCCTTCGATACTTCCGCGGCCACGCGGTGGACAATCTCCAGCTGAAGCGTCAATTCTTTCGGGAAGCCGACCAACGGAATCATGACTTCCGGTTTCACTTTGATCCCGGACTTCTGGACTTCGACCGCCGCTTGGAAAATCGCTCGCGCTTGCATCTCGGTCACCTCAGGGAAACTGATTCCCAGGCGGCATCCGCGATGCCCGAGCATCGGATTGAACTCGTGCAATTCCGTGACTCGACGGGCGATACGCTCCACCGGTACTCCCAGCTTTTTAGCCAGGTCTGCCTGTTGGGCTTCGGCGTGCGGCAAGAACTCATGCAGCGGCGGATCCAATAGACGAATCGTCGCCGGCAAACCGTTCAACTCCTTAAAGATGCCGACGAAGTCTTCCTTCTGATACGGCAACAGTTTCTCCAACGCGCGTTTTCGTTCTTCCAGCGTTTGCGCCAGGATCATTTCGCGCATCGCATCGATCCGGTCTCCCTCGAAGAACATATGCTCGGTCCGGCAAAGTCCGATTCCTTTGGCGCCAAACGCGATTGCGGTTGCGACTTGTTCGGGAGTGTCCGCATTGGTTCGGACATCCAGCTTGCGCAGCTTGTCGGCCCAGCCCATCAACGCGGAGAACTCTTGATAAACCTTGCTCTTCTTCGGATCGAGTTTCTTTTCGACCAGCACTTGCACCACTTCGGAAGCAGCGGTCTTCACTTCACCCGCATAGACTTCGCCAACCGTACCGTCGATGGAGATGAAATCGCCCTGGTTCAGGGTCAGATCTCCCGCGGTTAACGTTTGAGCGGCGTAATCGATCTGCAAGGCTGAAGCGCCGCATACACAAACCTTACCCATCTGCCGAGCGACCAGCGCCGCATGCGATGAAACCCCACCGCGCGCCGTCAGAATCCCTTCGGCCGCAATCATTCCCCGCAAATCTTCGGGCGAGGTCTCGATACGAGTCAAAATCACAGGCTCGCCTTTGTGAGCGAGATCAACCGCATCCTTGGCGTTGAACACCAGGCGGCCGGTCGCCGCGCCCGGACCTGCCGGTAGACCAGTGGCGATCTTCTTCGCTTGTTTGACGCTATTCCTATCAAAAATCGGCGCCAACAGATGGGAAAGCGAGTCAGCCGGAATTCGGGCAACCGCTTCCTCCTTTTTAATGAGTTTTTCCGCCACCATGTCGGTAGCAATCCGCACCGCGGCCAACCCGGTCCGTTTGCCGTTACGGGTCTGCAGGATGTAAAGCTTGCCGTCCTCCACGGTGAACTCGAGGTCCTGCATGTCGCGGAAATGGTTCTCCAGGGTGGTGCGGACTTTGAGCAATTCCTTATGAGCAGCCGGCATCTCCTTGGCCAGATGCGCCACCGGATGAGGCGTACGCACACCGGCGACCACATCTTCACCCTGCGCGTTGATCAGATATTCACCGTAGAAAACTTTCTCACCGCTGGCCGGATCCCGGGTAAACGCAACCCCGGTCGCGCTAGTGTCGCCTCGGTTTCCGAACACCATCGTCTGCACATTCACGGCGGTTCCCCATTCATGAGGAATTCCGTATTTCCGGCGATAAACGATCGCCCGGTCATTGTTCCAGGAACCGAACACGGCGCCGATGGAGCCCCAGAGTTGCTTTTGCGGATCCTGCGGAAAGGTTTTACCGGTGTGTTCTTTAATGAGTTGTTTAAAGCGTTCGACTAAGGTCTGTAGATTTTCGACCGACAGGTCGGTATCCTTGTCCACCCCGGCTTCATGTTTAACCGCCTCGATCACCGTCTCGAACGGTTCATGATCTTCGTCTTCCCCTTTTTGGACCCCCATGACCACGTCGCCATACATCTGCAGGAAACGGCGATAGGAATCCCAAGCGAACCGCGGGTTGCCGCTTTTCTCGGCTACGATCTCGACCACCTCATCGTTCATCCCGAGGTTCAAGATCGTGTCCATCATCCCCGGCATCGAATCCCGCGCGCCCGAACGCACCGAGAGCAATAGCGGGTTGCTACGATCACCAAGCTTTTTGCCGACCGACTTCTCAATTTTGCTTAACGAGGAAGCGACCTGATCCTCCAGCTCGGGCGGATAGGTCTTTTTGTTATCGTAAAAATAGGTGCAAACTTCGGTCGTAATCGTAAAACCGGGAGGGACCGGGAGGCCGATGCGAGTCATCTCGTGGAGGTTGGCGCCTTTCCCTCCGAGCAACGGCTTCATTGAGCCGTTCCCGTCGGCTTTGCCATCACCAAAATAGTAAACGTAACGGATGCGTTTGGTGGGCGCAGATTTTGCAGCCGCTTTCTTGGTCGAGCTCTTCTTTTTTAGATCGGTCCTTTTCTTCAGTTTTCTTGCCATAGAAAAATTTGGGGTCGGTGAACGAACACAGACTGACGCGGGGTCGTTCCTCGCCGCCAGAACGGTCAAACTAACGAAGCGACCGGGTGTGTCAATGCGAAGGCCGAGCCATCGAACCGCGAATGGACACGAATAAACGCGAATAGGGCGAATAATGAGCCGCACCTCTCGGCGATTTCCTCGTCGTCGTCCTCGTCCTCGAAAGAAGCGTGACCGAAGAACTGCGCGGGCTGTATCCGCTAAACCCCCGCTACACCGATGACCAAGCGCGAACGCCTGCGCTGGATGCGCTCTTACCGAAGATCTGCACCGATCGTCCCTCCCCTGGCCTACCGATCATGCTTTCACCGCGCGCTGGCGCGGCATTCTCCCGGGATCCGGGGATGGACAACTCAAGTGATTACATTAAAGAAAAAGACGCGAAAGTAAGCGGTGCTTCGCGGTTGCTGTAGCCCGCATCGCTTAAAAACCACTTCACGATTTTTAAGCGATGCAGGCTGGGGGGATTTTTCAGGTGCTAACGCACCGGGGAGAGACTCTCAGGAAGCGGCCGGAACTCGATCCGCCGATTGAATCACTTCTCCCGCGGCGGACATAAATTCGTCCAAACCCGTGCTCGGAATGATGATTGTATTACGCCGGCCATGTGCTTCTTCAGTGATGCGCATAAACCGGCCGCGTTCGTTTTCTCGGAATTCTATATAGAAGTGCTTACGCTCGACCTGCAGCTCTCGCGTTACGATGACATTGTCCATGACATTTGTGGGAGGGATACCTGATACCATTACACCTTTTAGGGCCTTGGACTGAGACCAAAGCTAATTTATAGAGAATCTTCTTAAGTGCCACAAATTCTTGGCTACGTAAATAGCAAAAGTGTGACAGATTCGCATTTCATTATTCGCCGGCGACTACGAAATCGATTTGTTGCTTGAACCGGTCCACTCGCACCACTCTGACAGTGAGACGATCGCCCGCCTGATAAACTCGCTTACGGCTTCGACCGACTAACCGCCGCCGAAGCGCATCAAATGTGAAAAAATCGTCTTCCAGCGCGCTGACGTGAATGAGTCCGGTCATCAAGATTTCCGGGACTTCAACTAACAGTCCATAATTACGGACTTCAGAGATAGATGCAGCGAAGTGATGCGGCTTCCTAACTAGTAATTCTAGAAATTCTAGTTTTTTTAGTCGCGTCGCCTCTCTTTCTGCTTCCGCTGCTACTCGCTCCGTTAGCGATAGATGCTCACACACTGCTTCTAGTTGATTCGATCGCGGTAATTGTTTCGCCGCGTTCGGACGCTCCAGCATCACATTGAAGGCCCGGTGCGCGAGCAAATCGGCATATCGCCGAATCGGACTGGTGAAATGGCTGTAATCCGCTTTTGCTAGTCCATAATGACCCAAAGGCAGCGGCGAGTAACCCGCCTTTTGCAAGCTCCGCAGCAAACCCACTTTCAGAGCTGCTTCTTCGTCGCGACCTTCAATTTTCTTAAGCAGCTTCTGCAGCTCGGCCCGCTGGCTGAGATCACCCACCTGAACGCCGTGCGAATTCAGAAACTCGCGAAAGTCCATCAACTTGTCAGGATCCGGATCGTCGTGCACCCGGTAGACGCTAACGACTTTACGAGTCTTGGTTTCGCGCCCAACGATCTCGTTCGCCAGCAACATGAATTCTTCGATCAACTGGTGCGAGATATCGTTAATCTCTTTCACCAGGCCTATCGCCCGTCCATCCTGATCGACTTTAACTCGGACCTCCGGCATATCGAGATCGAGCGCGCCGCTTTGGAAGCGTTTCTGCCGCAGCTTCGCCGCCAACTCCCAAGCGCGTTTTAAGTTCAGCGTCAGCTCGTCTTCATGAGAGCTAAGTAACCGTTCGTACGCTTCTCCGTAGGTCAACCGGTTCCCGCTCCGGATCACGGTCGCGGCGAATTGAAAACTCTTTTGCCGGCCTGCCCGGTCGAAACGGACGAGCACACTTTTGGTGAGATGATCTTCGTCCGCTCGCAAACTGCAAACGCCGTTGGATAGCCGCTCGGGCAACATCGGGATCACCCGATCGGGCAGATAAACGCTATTGCCCCGCTGGTACGCTTCTCGATCCAGCGCAGAATGCGGCCTCACATAGTGTGACACATCCGCGATATGTACCCCAACCTCCCAGCCGTCTCCGGCAGGCACAACGTGGATGGCGTCATCGAAATCGCGGGCATCATTCGGATCGATCGTGAAGATGGGCAAATGCCGGAGATCAAGCCGCTTGGCCAACTCCGTTTTGGAAATCTCGGTTTGAATACCGGCCGCTTCCTCAAGCACGGCCTCAGGAAACTCGCTGGGTAAGCCGTGCTTTTTGATGATTCCGAGAATCTCGACTTTCGGATCCCGCGACGGCCCCAGAACTTCAATGATCTCACCTTCCGGACTAACGTGCCGGCTCTCCCAATTTTCCAGGCGCACCACGACCTTATCGTTGATTGCCGGACGCCGCCCTCCTGCGTCCTCTCTTACTTGGACATAAACATCGTGAACCAGACAAGGATCGTCCGGAACCACGTAGTAAAACTTCTGCGTCTGCTGAAGCGTCCCCACAATCCGGTTAGTCGCGCGCTCCAGAATCTTGATCACTTTGCCCGCTCGTTTCCGGTTGGAACGCATCACGGTTACCTCTTCGTCCGTGATCCGCGCCACTACCCGGTCCCGATGCAAAGCCGTGCTGGTTTGGCTGGCCGCTATATAAACGTCCCCTTTCCGATCCCCGGTCTCATTGACTACGTATCCGAATCCTTGCGGATTAATCAGGATGACGCCGACGATCAAATCCGCTGCCCGCGGTAGAACATAACGATCTTTCCGGATCCGGGTGATTTTACCGGCCGCTTCTAATTGCACCAATAACTTGCGAAACCCGGCTCGTTCATCGACCGGCACCGCCAGCTTTTTCGCCAAATCGGTCTTATTCAGCGGCTGATATTTGCTACCTCCCAGAACGCTCAAGATCCGCTGATCAAGCGGCTGAGCCACACCTTTAGAAAAACCCATGAAATCATCGCGCCCAATCTGGGCACCGCGCAACATACCCTGATTCTCTCTGTGTGTCGAACGCCGCCCCCACCCAAGCAGCGCCCCTGACAATCGTCCTCGTCCTCGTCCTCGTCCTCGATTTTTGTGCGGTTAGGTCGCCGGCGAGTGCCCGTCGCAGGCTCGGACAGGGGCCCTGACTAGCCGGATTCTCGTCCGGTTGCCGGGTCCGTTGCACCCTTACAAGTCGAGGACGAGGACGACGACGAGGACGAGGACGATTGCCAGGGGCGCCGGCTGGACGGCGGGCGGTCCGCCCCACTGATTACTTTGGAACCACCCCTGATCGCCGCCCAATCACCAATCACCAATCACCGATCACTTCTCACCATTCTGCGGACCGCCTGCGGTGGATTTCCGAAGATCCGCACAAAGGCTCGTCGCATTCGTTCCGGATCCGAGAAGCCGGCGGCCTTAGCGATCATCTCGATTGGTTCGTTGGTTTTCTCGATCCGTGCCCGAGCCGACTCAGCTCGTAGCCGTTCGACTGCTTTCGCTGGGGTTTGCCCAGTTTCGGATAGAAACACGCGTCCAAACTGCCGTGGACTTAACCCGGCCAGTGCCGCTAACTGCTCTACCGACAGCCCTTCCCGCAGATTGGCTCGAGCATAGCTCAAGACGCGCCGGATCCGCTCGGATGCGGAGTCGAGCTCAAGCAAAGCAGAAAACTGCGATTGACCTCCTGGACGCCGATAGTAGACCACAAGCTCGCGAGCCACTGCTTTTGCGGCTTCGACCCCGAGGTCTTCCTCGATCAGCGCCAACGCGAGATCGATTCCAGCGGTCACACCAGCTGAGGTCCAGATCCTGCCTTCTTTAATAAAGATCCGATCATTATCGACTTCGATCCCCGGATAACGCCGCTTCAACAGAGGCGCAGCCCGCCAATGGGTGGTCGCTCGCCTCCCTTCCAGCAGTCCAGCAGCCGCCACCACAAAAGCGCCTGAACAAACACTGGTCACTCGCCGGGAACGCCGAGCGGCTTTCTTTACGAACGCTTGCAGCTTGGGCGCCGTCGCCGCGGTGAATGCTCCCATTCCTCCTGCGATAATCAGCGTGTCAAAAGTCCGGGTTTGAATCCCCTCGGTGGTAACCGCCAAGCCTGACGAACTTTTTACCAGCCCGCCTTGTTCCGAAACGACATGCAGCTCATAGGGTCGAGGCGTCCTCTCGGTGTTCTTTTTCAACGTCGGCGTCCTGCCCGAGATCTCGAAAGCCGCCAACGGACCACTCAAATCCAGGATTTGAAAGTCAGGAAATACCAGAAATCCAATGCGACGCGTCATGACGTAAAACGAGGGATCTATGTCCTTTAAGACACCTCATTCTCGGCTTGGTTTGCTTCATGTCAAACCTCAAAGATCCTCTTGAACCGCTCACCATCGTATTCGCCATCTACCCCGAGGTAACCCACCTCGATTTCACCGGCCCACATCAGGTCTTTGCTCGGTTACCCAATGTGAAGCCGATCGTCGCCTCGGTGGCAGGCCAACCGGTCGACGCCGACGGTCTGATCTTTTCCGGACTTTCGCCGTTGGAAGAGATTGACCACTGCGACGTGCTTTGCGTACCGGGCGGATTCGGTTGTATCGCGGCTTTGCAAAACCCAACCTATTTATCGGCCATCAGCCGCTTAGCGGCGAGTGCTCGCTATATCACTTCGGTCTGTACCGGATCATTGATCTTGGGCGCCGCCGGGCTCCTGGAAGGCCGTCGCGCCGCCTGCCATTGGGCTTGGCGAGAATTTCTACCGTTGTTCGGCGCGATCCCGGATACCAGTCGCGTCGTTCGAGACGGTAACATCATCACCGGCGGCGGCGTCACCGCCGGGATCGACTTCGCACTCACGCTAGCCGCCGAAATCACCGAGGTTAGCGTTGCCCAAACCATCCAGTTAGCCATGGAATATGCCCCGGCTCCACCCTTCGACACCGGCACCCCGGATCGGGCGCCAAAAGAAATCCTCCGTCGAGTCGTCGCGCGAACCGCCAAAATCGCCCCTCAACGCCGCGCCGCTTTAGAACACGCCGCAGCCCGACTTCAAACCCTGCAGGCTGTGCATTAGAAAGCGCAGCGCGCAGCCCAAGACTGGTAGGGCGAGGCTCCCGAATGGCCTGGAACACTTCACCAGGCCATTTGCTTTCGCCCTGCCATCTCGTAGGCCGCGTCGATACGCTCGCCGAGCCGCTCCCAAGGTGTGCCAAAATCGATCGCCTGGAACAGGAAACCGTCTGGATCGGGCCACTCGCTTCACGTTCGCGCCGCCGCTCGTCGCCAAAACCCTTGATCGTCGTTCAGCTTGCGTCCGAGCATAAACCGATTACCATCTTCCTCCATCCGATTGATCCCAGCATCGCCTGGATCAATCATCAGACGCGGGTGTAGTTCAATGGTAGAACGGTAGCTTCCCAAGCTACACACGAGGGTTCGATTCCCTTCACCCGCTCCAATCCACTCCCAGACTTGATCTGCGAGCGCCTCGCCTTCTTAGGACAGACGATTCAGAATACTTTTTCAGAACAAGTTCAAGATCGTTTGTGATTGTTCGCTATTGGACGAAGCGGCCAGCAGAGTGTAAGACTGTTCGTTACGTTCGATTCCGTCCGCCGTTAGATACGGCTGGTTTAAAACGGAAGCATAGGAGGTATAAGATGACGCTGGAGTTTTCGATCGAATCGATCTCTTAAGAGACGCCGGGTATCACCTGGGGCGTACTTTAGACTGGAAAAACGAGACATGGATTTAGTCGCCCGAATCAGTCGTTGTTCTTCCTAAACAAGTCGCGCAATCTGACGCTCCATTCAAAGTCTGCCGGTGAAAAGCCTTAGTATTTCGTACGGACGTAACTCCCCGAACGTCCGGGGCACGGATATCCTCGAGGGTTCTTATGCGGGTTAAGAGAATAATCCATTGTGCGTTTGTTAAAATTTCTCCGGCAGATTGGACAGCGAAAAACATAGGTCGGGCCCCGGCTAACTGGAGCGGTTGAACGGCGCGGCGCAGTTGCCGTCGTGCGAGGAGCTGTCGACGGAACCGGAACAGGTCCGGTCGATGTCAGTTCGACCATGTAACGCGGCGTGAAGACTTGGGATGTAACAGTCGCGTCTCGCATGCGATCGACGCGATAAGAGCGATGTTCTCCGGAGTCGCTGCGGATGGCGTGAAGGACAAAGTTTCCTTCACTGGTCCGGCGCAACGAATACGGCTCGATTCGACGAACGCTATTGTCGTAGACGAGATCAACGCAGAGAAGGTTCGCGGCGGCGAACCGGATGATCTCGAGGATTGAGCGCGACCTCACAGGAATGTGCAGCGGTAAGGCCCGCGTGATCACAGTCGTTTCGCCGGGATCGTGGCGAATATAGCCTCGCTGAGGGATTTCTGCGGAGCCGGTCATCCAGGTGAAAACCTCCGGTAGTGCGTCCCAGAAATCATTTAGGGGCGGCAGGACGGGAAGCTGATGGCTGAGCATGCTGGACCAGGATTGCTCAAGCGCAGCCCTATGCGCCAAAAGCGTCTCATAGGTCGGAACCGGAATGTCCTTATATGCGCATTTCTGTTGCAATACGTCGCGGAGCACGGACGCGGTTGGCCGGGTGTCAGTATGCCGAAAGAGGTTCACGACGTCGTACAGGTCGCGAGGCCGGGTTCGTTCGCCGAGAGCGCGCATCTTTTCGGCGAAAGCCTCCTCATAAGCATAGCAATTGATCCAGAAGCCCTCCTCCGGTAGGTCGGAATATTGTTGAAAAACTCCGCGCCGTACGGCGGGCAGGACTAGTCTCTCATCGGCCGTCAGGTCGAGCTTGATCTTTGGCCAGCCGCCTGAGGTTGGTGACACTGGCCCGCGATAGGCGACCTTCCCCTGGCAGACCAGGCGCTGACGTGAATTTTTATAGATATCGAATTCAAGCTGATCGGGGGGAATAGTCAGACCGGATCGATCAGTGATCCACGTGACGACTTCTTGCAAAGTGGACTGCAGGAAATCCTCGTCAAGCTGACCCTCATCTAGGATTGTAAAATCGAGATCTTCCGAAAAGCGATATGTTTCGAAATAACATTTCTTTAGGCAAGTTCCACCCTTGAAAATCCAGGTCTCTGAAAGGTCGGGATGGGCATCAATGCCACCGAGAAGCCAGCCGAGAACGTAGTCCTTCTCGACTATGTTCGGCAGGAGGCGGAAGGTCGAGGCAGCATCGAGGATTTCGCGCCGATCGATCATTGCTTATCCCTTCCAGTGAGCGGGCACCCACACGCGCCAGGCGGTCGCGAGTGATGAGCTCGGCAGGTTCGGATCGAGGGCAGCATAGCCCGCCGTAAGACGCTGCCGGCAGGCTTTCGTCAGTGCTTGGTCGTGAAGACATGTATCGGCGATAAAGCCAAGACGCTTGAAAACAGCGCCGTTTCTGAACTGGTCGGCGTAGCGGACCAGCAGGTCGCGATTGACCTCTTTGCTGTTCAGATAATTGCCAAGGCACTCGGCCACGTGATCGATCCCGCCACCGGTCTCTGGCATCGCGAGCAGATCCACGAGCGTCCGGGCCGGATCAGAGACTGGCACTTTCGCAGAGCCCCGCCAGAGTATTTTGAGGCCGAATAAACGTTTTGCAGTAATGTTGCGCAAAACGAAGACAGTGCCTTGAGCGGTGACACGCTTCTTGATGATGCGGCGCGTTGTGAAGACGGCGGTTTCATTAAAAAGCTGCTCAGTGAGCTCCCAGTGATGAGCAGCTGTCCACCCCCCGATGTAACATTGGCCGAACAGTGCTGGCACGAGAATCCAGGGATCGGTCATGATCTGCTCGTTACCGGCTAAGTCGAGTGGCACGGGCACATACAGTCCGGGTCCGACTCGGGTCAGCCAACCCTGTCCGGTCCACTGCGACAGTAGTCGCGTGGCCTCGCGTCGCTTGACATCAAGAGCTTTCACGGCCGCATCGATCGACACGATTTCTCGGCTTGCCCGCAAGACGGCCGCGAGGCGCGCACGCGAGGCCGGGAGTGCCGGGGCTTGTTGTGGCTTCACGCTATATTTTATCACATTAAAATCCCATTATATAGGACTTTAGCGCTGTAAAATATAGCTAGCGTCCGCCAACTTGAGCTAAGAATATCGGTGCGATTGGGTCTCAGCCGGACCGGTCCTGCCGCATCACCACTGCATTAGTAGTCTAGCTTTTGCAACCCCACCCTTTGCGCGATAGGAGCCGGTGGACAGAGTCAACCAATCAGGAGTAACTCTTACGAACGACACACTGTTGGCGATGCCGAGGGCCGGTTTGAGTTCGAGCAGAAAATCAAGGCAATTGTTACTCGCTAAATTGGTGGCTTGAATAGGAATCAAAAGCGAGTTTTTGTTCTGACTCAATTTCTGACGCCTAAGAGTTATAGAACAAGAAGTTCGATCGGCAGTCTTGTCCAGTTTCACCGACAGAGCAGGCTTTCAACCGGTTGTGCCGAATCCGCAGTTAGCCGCCGATCAAATCCGCTGGCGCGGGGGCCTTCAGAAGGTCGTCATAGCCGACGCATGCAATGAAGGTTTCATTAGCGACTAACCAACGGTCCGAGGCGGGGAATAGCCAACTACTATAATGTGGTGGTTAGTTCCCCTCTTATTGCCTGTAATGCGCCACGTTGAACGTGCCGCTATCAATCCCGATGGTTAAAACCACGGCGACCGGCTCGGTAAGGCCGCCTAAATCGATACCCCCACCATTTACATTGAAAGTAAACATGTTGGCGCTAAGTGGCACAATCTTTAGGCTCAAGCTTACGCCGTTGATGGTCCTCTTGTAGATAAAGGTTCCAGTCGGCGTCTTTTTGAATGAGCCAGATGGAATCGTTACGGAGAAGGTGCCGATATTAAGGGTCAGCTTTTGGGTGGTGGGAGTAATTCCGTTGCTATTCGCTCCCAGAGTGAAGGAATCCGATAGATGGAAGGTTGAAAGTTCTGACTCGATTTCGAGCTTAGCGAAGGACGAGGCGAACGGCACGAGCGGGGTAACAGCCACTGAGAAGGGGTCGCTCCCCGCTGCGAAGGCCGAACCTGGGACGGGCGTCAGAGAGCCGTCGGCACCGATGCTGTCGGCCGAGACGGTGTTGGCGCCATTGTTAGCCACGTAGGCGAACTTGCCCGTCGGGTCCACGGCCACTGAGATGGGCGTGCTCCCCCCTGCGAAGGGCGAACCTTTGACCGGCTTCAGGGACCCGTCGGCACCAATGCTGTAGGCCGAGACGATGTCGTCCCCATTGTTTGCCAAGTAGGCGAACTTGCCCGTTGGATCCACGGCCACTGAGACGGGCGTGAGCCCCGCTGCCAAGCGCATACCTTTGACCGGCTTTAGGGACCCGTCGGCACCAATGCTGTAGGCCGAGACGTTGTTGCCGCCCTCGTTTGCCACGTAGGCGAACTTCCCCGTTGGATCCACGGCCACTGAGTAGGGCGTGAGCCTCGCTGCGAAGGGCGAACCTGAGAGCTGGGTCAGCGCCCCGTCGGCACCGACGCTGTAGGCCGAGACGTTGTTGCCGCCCTCGTTTGCCACGTAGGCGAACTTGCCCGTCGGATCCACGGCCACTGAGATGGGCGTGCTCCCCGTTGCGAAAGGTGAACCTTTGACCGGCTTCAGGGACCCGTCGGCACCAATGCTGTAGGCCGAGACGTTGTTGCCGCCCTCGTTTGCCATGTAGGCGAACTTGCCCGTCGGATCCACGGCCACTGAGCGGGGGTAGTTCCCCGTTGCGAAGGGCGAACCTGCGACCGGCGTCAGGGACCCGTCGGCACCGATGCTGTAGCCCGAGACGGTGTCGTGCCCATTGTTTGCCACGTAGGCGAACTTGCCCGTCGGATCCACGGCCACTGAGATGGGCCCGCTCCCCGCTGCGAAGGGCGAACCTGCGACCGGCGTCAGGGCTCCGTTGGCACCGATGCTGTAGGCGGAGACATTGGCACTGTTAGAGTTCGCCACGTAGGCAAACTGGGCGCGCAATGGTAGCGCTAGCCAGACAGAACCGATCGCGAGCATTGAAAAGACACTCAGCCAACCCCTTCTCACGAGGCCACCTCTTTGAGCCAGTCCTAAGCGGCTTGGTTTCGTTCGGGTGCTCCCAGGGCGCGCCAGCAAACCCCTTTCTGCTTTCGGGCCCGCCAAAGGGGCCTTCTCAGCCGGGTTTTGCGAGGGAGAACAGCGATGCAGTTCTTTGTGATATACGAGAAACGAGTTCATAGCAGGGTGTTCCCTGTTCGGTTTTGTTGACTCGCAGTAACCGGCCTTTAAGCCTGGCTTAAAACTCCTCACCAGCGCTGAGGCGCAGGCGGGGGGGCGGTGACCATCTACATCGAGCTAAACCCCGGCCCGAGAGCCCCAGTTTTTTAACCCTACCAGCATCGGAGCAGGAAGTCGGACGAATCAGGACCGGACACATGGACCAGTTTGCCTTACAAGACAACACAAAAGCGCACGTTTACCCCCCAAAAGGTTAGAAAGGGGCCTCCTCAAGTGCTCGCGTTTCGCACTAAATGGTTGTGGTAGCGCTGAGCGAATCAGATACGCCGCGGAGTTGCTGGGCATTAGCCGTCCGCGGGTTATCAAACAAAAAGAACAGACGAGGCCGTAGCGAATCTGAGGGCCTCGCTCCTTTAGGAAGTTCGTTCGGAGCATCCATGTGGTTTGACCCTTTGACTTCATTGGGCGGGCACCGGCGAACCGAAACACCGGGTCGGACCACGGATCGCCTGTTGAAACTTTTTGATCGAGGACGCAATGCGCAGCTTGAAAATAGAAAGGGAAAGACTGAGGTCACGCCTCTAACGGCGTGTTGCCCGATTCCGCCTCGCGCGCAAAAGGGCCAAACCAGCGACAAGACACAAGGTCGCAAAGACAGACGGTTTGAACAGAAGTTAGCAAAGTTAGCAAAGTTCAGAGCTTCCCTTGATCGGGCTCCGGGGAATCCTACCAGCTTCGGTTCGCGGTAGTTGATAGAACGGTAGCACGCCCCGGAGCTCCTTTTTTGTCTCCAAATCTGGGCAAGCGGCGCTTCTATTGCGCTTGTGTAGCGCTTTGCGATCTAATATCCCTATGGATCCCCCCATGATCGAGATCCGCCATCATGATTCAGCTGGAACGATTCCTGATGAACCAGCAGCGGCGCTGTTCCAGCAACAGTGGCAGCTCTATCGCAAATTCGTGGACTATAACTTGTTGTACCACCGCGAGGCTTACGGCGAGTTGCACCGGGTTTTGGTTGAAGAGGTCGCCCGGCCTTTTCGGTTTCTGGATATCGCCTGTGGTGATGCTGGCGCGACTGCGGATGCCCTCAGGGGAACACAAGTGGCGCACTATCACGGAATCGACCTCTCTCAAGCGGCACTTGATTTGGCAAGCAAGAATCTTGAGACGCTAGCCTGTCCGGCCACACTTGAGAACCGAGATTTCGTTGCGGCGCTACGCGATCGACCCGAACCCGCGGATGTCGCGTGGATCGGTTTTTCGCTACATCATCTCCTCGCCCCGGCCAAACTCGAATTTATGCGCGAAGTCCGGAGCGTCGTCGGAGATCTCGGGCTATTTCTGATCTACGACACCGCAAGCCCAGACGGCGAGGACCGCGACGCTTGGCTACTTCGCTGGGAGCGCCAGAACCAGCCGTTGTGGACGGCATTGACGCCCGAGGAATATGAGGGAATGCGGGATCATGTCCGGGCCTACGATTTCCCTGAGACGACTTCCCGATGGCATTCGTTGGGCCGCGAAGCCGGGTTCGGCCGGGTGCGGGAATTATTCGTCGCGCCGACGGACTTCTTCCGGATGTACTGTTTTCAGCCGTAAGCTATCGGCTATAGGGGCACTGGCAGATCGGCGGCATGACGCGCCATTCTCACGTGAAGGACTGAATCTGTTCCACCGGCCTTACGGACACTGGGAATTGGAGGGGCTAGCAGATGAAATCTAGCCCAGCGAAAAACTCGGACTGGTGGAGATGTCACCGGACTCAGCTCAACCGAATTTCTATCGCGCATGGGAGGAAAGACTGGGGTCACGTCTTAACAAAAAACAGAACTTCCATGTGTTTTACCGCTTACCGGATTGAGAGACTTTGAGAGACTAACTCGTAGACAAAATAGCCTCCTCTTTACCTTTTTGTGCGAAGGTGTACCCACCGGGTTCTTGAGCCCGAGCCTGATCGGGAGGCTTATGGTTTACAAATCCCGTCCGCTTTTCTAGATGGAGAATCGAGAGCGAGGCGGCGCCCCACTCAACCCTATGCATTGCAAAAACCACTTGGTCGGGGCTATCGCGCGTCTTGGTGCGGCCTTCGTGTTAGCGGCGGCCGCAATCGGCACCCACGCCAGCGGCTTGAGCTTTGATAGCAAAGGCAATCTTTTTGTCTCAGACGAGGGCAGCGACTCAATCTACAAACTCACACCTGAAGGAAAGAAGAGTACGTTCGCCAGCGGCATCCATGGCTGCCTGGCCTTTGATCGTTCGGGCGATCTCTTTGTGTACGACTATATTAAAGACCCGATCTTCAAAATCGCGCCCGACGGAGCCAAGAGCATCTTCACCACTGGCCGGGTCTCGCCGGATAAACAGTGGGAATATCTTTGTTCTGATGTCGGACAAGGAAGGCGAACAGTTTAGCGATTAAACTCGAAGGATCTGGAATGAACACGAAGGGCTAAAGCGTTGTCTTCGGCCCTGTGAACGGATAGGACTTATATGACCTATGGGACTTAGGTCATGGGGATTCGCAACGTCAGTCCCGAAGGAAGCCGCCTCTTCGCTGAGCGGTAAACGACCGTTGACCTCCTGGCTCCTGGATTCTGACTCCTGACTCCTAGACTGCTACTCCTCGTACGGCCTCTTCGACACATGCGCGCCGGTCTCCGGAGCGAGCTCATGGATCAGAGAATTGTCGTGGAAGTAAAAGCTATAGGGTTTAAAGCCGGTATACTGACCTTTTTTAGGATCCTTGGGATTGATCAGAACGTCCACGCGGTAGCCAAAATGCATTTCACCGCCCAATTCCTCCGGATCCCGGTACCAAGCCTGATACGGCTCGGTGAACTCATATTGAGCGGTCTTCCAGAAAAAGAAGAGCGGATCCATGTGTTCGCGGATCGCTGCTCGGTAATTGATCGAAAGCGGCCGGCCATAATCTGCATCCGCGATTTCTCGTTGGGTTGGACCAACGGCGGCGCAGCCGGCGGTCACCCCCAGAAGCAGGCCGGCAATCAATATCTTCGTTGCTGATGTTCGGTTCATTTGCGACTCGGAAGCGGTTCATTTTAGAGCAGCCTTCCGGCTTTGCGAGGTAAAAGGAGTACAAGGAGTTCAGGAGTTCAGGAGTTCAGGAGTTCAGGAGTTCAGGAGTTCAGGAGTTCAGGAGTTCAGGAGTTCAGGAGTTCAGGAGTTCAGGAGTTCAGGAGTTCAGGAGTTCAGGAGTTCAGGAGTTCAGGAGTTCAGGAGTTCAGGAGTTCAGGAGTTAGCGTGGGGCGTCCGGCAAAAATTCAAGCAAAAAGCGCCGGTCTGTATTTTATCGACTTCGAGGCTATGAGCCTTGGCCCAGCGCGCGGTGGTAGAGCCTCCTGCACTCCTGCACTCCTCGTCCCCGTCCCCACCTCCCAAAAAATCTGCCAAAACAACAAATTCCAAGTTGACAAAGCGCACCGCAGGAAACTGTTACCAACGTGACGAAGTGACGGTATGCAAGTACTGCGGCAGCCACTACTGTTTCAGGAGCACGGATCGCGGCGGGGACTGATTCGGCTGCTGCCTTTGGCGTTGCTTTTGGTAGGCGAGATGGCGGTCTCTTTCATTGGCGGTCTGATTGTACGCAATCCTTGGCTTCCTAACTATCTGGTCGACCAGGTCAGTGGACGATCCAAGAAGGAAGTGGCTACCGAAACCGTAAAGCTATCGGCCACACCAGCGACCGCGGCCGAGTATTTGAGTCTGATGAATTATGACGAAAAAGCTTTGCCGCCGAAGGAACGCGCTGTTGCTACGATTTTAAACGATGCGGTCGCTCATCTTGACCTTCGAAGACCGCCTTTCAAGATTTTTAGCGAACAGATCTTGCCCAAAATTGATACGGTTCAACCTGGCGACGATATCACCACCATTCGGACAGCGGTCCAGCAATGCCAGGAGATAGCAACCGCGGCGGCTGACTACTACCAGGGCATCTCTGCGCAGCTAACGACTAAACTGACGACCGCTGGGGTACCTGCCAGGACGGCGCACGAAGTCGCTGACACTTTCGCGAGATGGGCGCAAGACGTCGGCAACCTTCCTTGGCCTGGGCAAGTGAGTAAGGCTTGCGCCAGCCTTACCAGGTTGCTGGACGTGCTCTCCGAGAACGCGTCACAATGGAAGCGGCAAAGTGACGGTCGCCTGTTGTTCGCCAGTCAAGCGCTATTGGACCAATACAATGCTGCTACCGCCGACTTGAACGCCGCGATCAAAACCATGAACGGCGGGTAAAAGCTCTTCGCTGGTCCTAACCGTTTAGCTACGCTCGCTCAATTGTTCTCTCGCCCAATCCAGATCCCATTCCCAAGCCGGATTCTGTCCATGGTCGCGGATCAGACTAGTCAAAATCTCAACGCTGGCATGGAAATTCAATTTTGCGGCAGCGAGATCGCCCTGAGCTTTTAATACCCCGCCGAGCCGGCTATGAATAACGGATAAGTCGCGCCACCAGGCGCGATTTCCGGGATTTTGTCGGACTAACTTCAGCATGATATCGAGCGAGCTCATATAGTTAGCTTTAGCTCCCCTCAAATCGCCCTTGGTTTCTAACACCTCGCCCAGCCTCTCATAAGTGATCAGGAGATTAAGTTGCCAAGCACTGTCCCCCGGATTTCGCTTGGCCAATTTCTGCTGCACCTCAAGCAAACGCCTAAACTGATCTCTTGCCCGGTTCAGATCCCCTTGTGCTAAGAACAACTCACCGACCTTCTCGTAGCGGACGGCCAAAGCCGCATGCCAAGCGTTATTCCCAGGATCTTGCTTAACCAATTTTCGAGTGATCTCGATCGAATTCACGTATTTGGCTTCCGCGCTACTCATGTCTCCCTGAGCCGTTAGCCGGTCACCTTGCTCCTGCAGCACCGCCGCCCATTGGTTGAGAGCTTTCGGATCCTGCTCATTGAATCCGAAGTTCCCATGGTAAGTCTCGACTAACCGTTGCACATCCTCAATCAAGTCGAGCTGGCCGAGCGGCTCGAGCCTATCTCGAAGCTGGCTGAGCAGATAATTGATGATATCCTCGGCGTTTTTCCGGGCCGCCACCGCCCGATTCTCTGCTTCGACCGCAAGATCCTTTTGCACGCCCGCTTCATGCGATCGCCAAATCGCGGCTCCAGCGGCGGCAGCGAGCACTGCGATGATGCCAGCCACCACTAAACCGCCATAATTGCTTGCACCTTCCGGAGTCGCAGTCTCACTATTTTTTGCGGTGGCGGTGGCCGTCGCGCTCGCTGGACTCGGTCCAGCGCCGAACGCGCTAGAAATCCAACCGCAGACCATCACGAATCCGATGACGCAAACGCTCGCTCGAAAAGGGCTATAAATCCTAGTCCTTCTTCCAACGATCAAACCGGAAATCGTGATCACTAAATACCTCCGTCCAGCCTGCGCTCATCTCCTGTGCTGTGGACGTTTGCGGGATCACGTGAATGATGTCAAGTACAACGGCCGACTCAGTTGCAAGCCCGGTACAACCGCTCTGGAAACCGCTCTAAATTCCAGGATTTCTAGTGGAGATGGCCCTTTGCATCGCGGCCACTATTCGCTGGCCGCAAAATTCCTCACCGAAATCACGGCGGGAGGCAACCCGGGTCGATAAAGCGATGCACCGTAACAGAGCGCTGCCGCGTCCGTGCCATATCGAACCTTGTGAAAACTCGCGTCCCAACGCTCCATATATGAAGAGTTCACGGTCTTGCTGCTGTCCGGGATTTGAACGTAGCGAACCTCAGTGAGAGTCAAGAAAGCCGGCTCACCCGGCAGCGGGATAGGTGTCGCCCAATTGGGTGATAGACGGACCAGGCGCGGCCCACTCAAATCTAATGCATAAGTGGTGTCTCCGTCTGAGCTGTCCAGATGCAGTCCAAAGAAGGCCACTCTCAAAGGCGGTTGAATCAGGAAATGCTGATCCTTGTCCTGGCTGCCATGGAGAATCTCGAAGACCCCTTCAAACCCCGGCAGGTTCTGGAACTCAGTGACTTTGCCGGACGACGTGTCTCTTAGTTCGTAATGCTTCCCATGACCGGGCCCGTCGATCTGGTCATCTTCGTCATCGGTCTCCTTCAGAATGAGTTGGGTAGAACCATCCGGCGAACTGAATGTCATCTCCTTTTGATCTTCTGAGGGAACGTTAGGATTCGGGCTGTTATCCGATTCTTCTAAGTTTGTAAAAAACGGCGCATCATTCTTCTTGTCGTACCAAGCAGGCGCCGCCGCCAAAACGTGAAGATTTTTTCCGAGAGGTTCGATGCTCCAATATTCCTTTTTTGCGCTTAGCTCGCGGGTAAAGACAATGGTCACACCGTCAGGCGCGAACCGCGGATTCGTCACCTGCGCAACGTTTTCATTGGTGAGTTGACGTAGAAGAGTTCCGTCCTGTCGAAATAGGAAAAGCTGCGCATGGCTGGTCCCTTGCGCTTTGAGATAGCGAATCGCCACCACAATCTCCGGATCAGTCGAAGCTTTTGCGCAGATAACTGCCATAGAGGCCGCGATCACCCAAACCGTTAAACCGGCTTTCATCGCATCTATTCTTATCGAAGAGACGTATAGCTTGTCGAGCCGGCACCCTCGGGGCTGCAGGGTGAAAATGACAGATGACAAATGACAGATCGCAGGCGCGCGCGTTGGGAGGGGAGCCGCTTTGTAGGTTGGCAGGTCTGTAACGTGTTTAACAGGCGGCTCCCGGGAAAAGCCCGACGTTTCGCATCAATCGATGGCTGTTCTTTAAGTTCGGTCTGAACCATGGCCTTGCCAGGACGCCGCTGGACTAAAGGGCTGAACGCTGGATCATTCCCGGGAGCCGCCTGTTAAACATCCTACAGACCTGCCAACCTACAAAGCGGCTCCCCTCCCAACGCGCGCCTGCGATCTGTCATTTGTGATGCGGGCTACCCACCAAACAGCGCGTTATAGGCCGCTCCCAATGCCCGTGCCTCCTCGCCCGAAAGCCCGACTAGCGGCGGCCGTACCGTGAGCCAACGTTTGTCTCCTGATCGGTGAGCTAACAATGCTTTCACCGCGGGTATCACCGGATATTTCAAGACGGCGGCGACGAGATCGATCACCCGAGAATCGTCTTTTCCCTGCTCGATCAGCGGTAGCAGAACCGCCGGGCAGATATTAGCAAGGCCGGAGATAGCGCCCTTGGCTCCAAGGCGAACTCCGGCGGCCAGATGGCGTTCGTCTCCAATGAGGATGGTTAGATCGCCATGGGTGCGCAGGAGTGGTTCGGTAAACGCCCAATCACCCCCCGAATCCTTGATCCCGATGATGGTTCCCGCGAAGCTGGCCTTCAATCGGCTGATCAATTCGATCGAAAGCGGTACTTGGGTCACGGATGGGATATGATAAAGGATCACCCCGATTGAGCGATGGGCGATTTTCTCAAGGACGCGCGCAAACCAGTCATACAAGCCTTCGTCTCGAACCCCCTTGAAATAGAACGGCGGCGCCAACAGGATCCGGCCACAACCGGTATCGCTCAAGATCCGGATTTGCTCCACCGCATCTCCGATGGATGCGGATGCAATCCCGCCAACGATTTGAGTCCGAGGATTGATCCCGACTGATAGCAGAGCACCGAGGATTTCGCCGCGCTCGGTGAGACTAACCGAAGCGCCTTCACCGGTGGTGCCGAAAACGGTGACACTGGCGCAACCCGCATCCAGACAGGATCGAGCATGAGCGGCAAGAAAACGATAGTCAATCAATCCATCGTCTTTTAGGGGCAAAGCCAAAGCGCAGGACAAACCGAACCGGTTGTTAGTGTCCTGTCCCATAAATAACATGGCTTTCGTCCGGCAGCTGCCGGATCAGTTGGCTGTTTTTCAAGGCGCGAACGACGAGCATATCTAAATCGATACGTGAGGAGTGAGCAACGCAGAAAAACAGCCAACTGGCCACGGCCCGCAGGGTTGCGATGAAAATGGGCCGGCGGCTGCGTTGCTCCTCGGTTACGTATCCATCCAGATATGCGCCCTCCTCGCGCCTTGCCGGCGGCAACACTTATTTACTATTCATCCGGAGCGTGTTTCCGGCCATTCTGTCGAACAAACCTTGCCTAGCGGAAACCCCCGGCGTAGCATGGCGATCGACTTCTATAACCGAAACGCTGCCAGGGAGAAACACAGCTATCATCACGGCCGATCTAGGAAACCTCTGTTCTGACCTTGAGCACTTCAAGTTGCCGTCGGCGCTGGCTGATCTAAAAGCAGACACTTTTGTCTTCTGGAACGCTTCATTCTGCGAGAAAATGGGCCTGACCGGCGAGGAATTAGCTCAAGTAAAGCTCAGCGGTCTCATCCGTCTCGACGAGAAGTACGCCGGCCTCACGATAGTAAAAACTCACCCTAATCATCCAGTCCGCTCCGGCCCCTGCGCCATTAGACGCCCGGCTACCGACGAAGTTTTACCGGCGCGCGCCATGAAACATGCAGACCGGCTCCTTCTGCTTCTCCTGGATTTCACGGCCCCGGATCCGAAGTTTGAAGGCTACATTCATGGTCGCCTGGTCGGGCGTGAAGAAGAAGCGAACCGGATGAGAAAATTCTTTCACGACCTATTAAGCTCGAAGATTCTGGTGGCCTCGTTCCTGGCCCATGCCGCCCAAGACAACTTGGCTCGACGCCGGGCTGAAGAAAGTGACGACCTGCAGAAAGTCACAACCTTATTGGATGAGGTGATCGACGCTATCGTACATGGGTTTCAACGAACGCCGAGCCCGTCAGAACCGAGTCCGGACCACGAAATCGGTGAACGATACGAGACGGTTTCCCAGTCTGGGCTAAAGCGATCGCCGAACCACTGAAAGACCGCGAAATAGATGAAAAAAATCGTAATTATCATCGGCGTTCTGGTGGTCTTAGGTTTAGCCGGTTATGTGGCGTCCCCTTTCTTCTATATCTCTTCTTTAAAGAGCGGCTTTCTCGCTGGGGATGCGGGGAAACTGGCTGACTTGGTCGACTTCGCTGCTCTCCGGGATTCAGTGAAAGAACAGATCGCTGCGATTCTTGCTCAATCATCAAAAGAAAACTCTGACTCAAATCAAAGTCCGTTCGCGGCGCTAACCGCCTTTGTCGGGCCGACATTTCTTAACCACGCAGTCGATCTGTATTGTACGCCCGAAGCTATCGCCGACTTGGTGAAGAAGAATAACCAAGTCGACAATAACCATCACTCGTTCATCAAGATTCCGGGGCCGTCTGATCTCGACTGGTCAAAGCTCAAGAACTTTTCTTTCACAGGCCCGGCAAGCTTTCGCATCGGAACCGGCGATATCACTTTGTTCGCTCGCCTGGAGGGCTTCGGCTGGAAGGTCTACCGGATTGAAGTCTCACCGGATTTCCTGGAGAAATCGATAAAGGGCGACAGTTGAGGGTTGCAAGCCCTCCTCGTCGTCCTCGTCCTCGACAGCGTTCCTGGCTGACCAACAGACGGAACGCCGGACGAGAGAACGTCGGCGCGCAACGATGACGTTGGGTCTCACAAACTTTCGAGGACGAGGACGAGGACGAATTCGCGTTCACGCTGCTTCCGACAGACCACCGGCTTCGACTGTCAGCGCGCAGAGACGATACAAAGCACTAGCTAACCGAGCTTCTGTACCAGTCGTTAGCGAAGGCGGCTCGTCTTCCACGAAGACCCAGTTCTTTATTCCAACATGAAGCGAAGGGAGGGCTAATTGGACGGCCAAACGCTGAAGTTCCGGAGCCAAGGCCCGTTCGAGATCGGGTATCTCCCCGACAAAACCTCCGCCGCCGACGAGTAGCATTGGTTTATGTTGGAAGGTTCCATCCGGCAAACGAGCGAGTAGAGCCTTTAGATAACCGCTCCAATCGTCGCTCGGCACCGGCGCGAGCAGCAGAACCGCACGAGCGTTGCGAACCAGCGCTAACAAACTGCTGAGACGTGAAAACGTATCGACCGAGCAATCCTTCAAGTCCACCGCGTGCGCAACGCGGAGCTCGACCCGATACGGGTGCAGATGACGCGCCAATACCTGGAGCAGAAACCCAGGCCGCGAGAACTTGCTGGGGTGACCCGAGATAGCGAGAACATAGTTCATAACAATAATTCTTAAAGTTGCGTTGTTGAGAACGAGGGCAACCGACGCCCAAGGAACGAGATGCCTTACCGAGGTTCTTTGGGTACCGCTGCCTAGCGATTACACCAACAATGGGGGACTGATACGCGCCCTGAACGTTGCATCGATGAGCACATCCTACGCAGGTCAACCAAGTTAATGGCGTGGCGCATTTTCACAACGAGCCTTACCATAGCAAAACCGGGTAGAACGCAAGAGTTTTCTATCTTCGATCGCACCATTGAACCCGCGAGGAATGCAAAACGTCGGGTTTACGTGAGATTTTGTCTGTTTCTATGTTCCCTGCATTGCATCGGGAAAATTCGTTGATTTTCGCCAACGTCCCTGTTGTGGAGCGCGCCTGGCTTCCTCCTTCGCCAAGCGTGCCACCCCGTGGAGCGCGCCTCGCTTGCGAGGCCGACATTGAGGGCGAGCCAGGGTCGAGGGTGTGGCTACGGAGGACAAGTCGCGAGGCCGACTTTGCGCAGGTGACCCAATAGAGCGAGGGCTACGGCGGACAGGACTTCGGCGAGCTCAGTCGAGCCGCTGTCGTCGACTTGGCGCGAACCAGATTGAAAGGAGCTCGCTGTGCCGATCGGATTTTGGGTAATTCGCGAACGCTGGCAGAAAGGCTTTCGAGGACGAGGACGACGACGAAGGACGAGGACGATTTGGTCGCGGCTGCGCCGCCATCCCGGGTTCCCGCGCAACCCGCTTTAAGTCTTGAATAAGAGGCCGCAAAACCGGATCTTTAATTCCGCATGCAGTCTGCCTATGACCTTGTGGTAGTCGGGGGAGCAATCGCTGGGGCTTCGACCGCGTTCCTGCTGAAACGGCAGAACCCGTCTTTGCGGGTGTTGATCATCGAAAAGACCGAACAATTCGATCGGAAAGTCGGTGAGTCGACCAGCGAAGTAGGCGCCTGCTTTCTAACCAGAGTTTTAAATCTCTCCAATCATCTCGGCCAGGAACAGATTACAAAGTCCGGGCTGCGCATGTGGTTCTATCGGGATAGTCAAGACTGTTACACCCGCTGCGCTGAGATCGGCCCGAAACATCAGACGCGCCTGCCGGCATTCCAGCTAGATCGCTCCAAATTAGACGAAGTTGTGCTGAAAAAAGCGCAGGACGTGGGCTGCGAGCTCTGGCGACCTGCCAAGGTGATGGACCTAGAGCTGGGCGGTGAAGGCAACAATCGGATCGAGGTCCGCGTACGTGATGAGGCTCGAACCGTATCTGCTCGCTGGGTCATCGACGCTACCGGTCGAAACGCTCTCATCGCGAGAACGCTGAAGCTTTTTCGTCCGTTGGATACCCACCCGATTAACTCTATCTGGGCCCGCTTTCGTCAAACCACCGATTTGGATGGACCTGAAATATGGGAAAGCGCGCCCGGCTTTGCCGAGCCTTGTTGGGCCATGCGTCAATGGGCCACCAATCACCTGATGGGTTACGGTTGGTGGGGCTGGCTTATTCCGTTAAAAGGCGGCGATTGCAGTGTAGGTTTGGTCTACGATAACCGCATTTTCGAATTACCGCCGGGGCCGAATCTCGGTGCGAGGCTCAAGAGCCATTTGATGACGCATCCGATGGGCAAGAAAGCGCTTTGCGATGCACAATGGATCGAGAAAGATGTGCACGCCCTTTCCAATCTCGCCTATTATTCTACGCAAACGATTGGCGATGGCTGGGCGCTGGTTGGTGACGCCGCCGGTTTCTTAGATCCTCTCTACAGCCAAGGATTCGATTTCATTTCTTACACCTGTTTCGCCGTTTTTGAGATGCTTAGCGATCGGTTTGCTGGGAAAGATATCTCGAAGGCGCGCGATGACTACAACGACTCGTATCAAAAGCAATTCCACACCTGGTTCGAGAGCATCTACAAAGACAAATATTATTATCTGGGCGATGCAGAACTAATGACCGTGGCTTTTTACATGGACATCGGGGCCTATTTTATCGGTCCGGTCGGGCAAGCTTACAGCAATCATCCGCATCGTTACTCTGCGCTACCCTATAGTGGTCCCATTGGCCAACTCTTCGGCCGCGTAATGCGATGCTACAATGCGCGCCTGGCCGCGATCGCCAAGCGCCGAATTGCCGCTGGAACCTACGGTCTTCAGAACCTGGACGCACGCTTGTTTCTGCCGGGTTTCGTCCCCGGGCCCCGATCTTTTCCTTACATGTTGACCGGCATCCGCAAATGGCTAGCAGTCGAGTGTAAGAACCGGTTTTCTCGTTCCCGATCCGATGTGCTGCCCGGGATCGGCCAAGCAACCCCTCTGGCTCCGAGCTAACCCATTTGGGGCTTCTCGGCCAGATTAGCGGCCGCCGAGTCTCTCTAGGAGCCAGTTTCGCGGTTTTCCGGCTTTACATCGCTCGCGGAACCCGCGATAAGAGGCCCCTCTCTAGCCGTTCCTCGGAAAAGGGATCGGGTATGAGAGGAGCGCGAGTAACACCGCAGCCGTTTCAGCCGTCCGTGCGGCCGAGAGAGCAGCCATGAAACTACCTAACATTTTCGAAAAAGACGCTACCCCAATCAACTTCACCTCCGGTCAGGTCATCTTTGAAGACGGTCAGCCGCGAGATTTTATGTACGTCGTCAAGACAGGGGAAGTCGATATCGTCATTCGCACTCGCGTGGTCGAGACGGTCACCGAGGACGGCTTTTTCGGAGAACTAGCGCTCATCGATCACGCTCCTCGTAGCGCTACCGCCATAGCCAAGACCGATTGCACGCTCATCAAGATCGATGAGCGACAGTTTCTCTACTTAGTCCAAGAGACCCCGTTCTTTGCCCTGATCGTAATGCGCACGCTCGCGGCCCGTTTGCGGCGCCGCAACGCGCAGACGTAGAAGCAGGAGCTAGGAGTTCAGGGGTCGATCACGTGCTCGACTGAGCGCATGCGTCGAGGCGAGACGTGATTGGTGATTGGTGAGAAAGACGGTCAACGCCCGGTGGTCCGCGCAGGGTCGATCAGGGCGAAAAACTCGGCGCGCCGATGACGTCTTTCGCAATTCCGTATACACGCGCCGGTTTTGAGCCACGACCCTTGACTGATTTTCACCCAACGTTTAGCCGACCCGCTTTACCATTCGCCGCGA
>Ga0185299_10001687_pt1 | contig 39619 bp, 32 predicted proteins | sample PaiPotPPA55metaG_FD_128002 | JGI IMG/M metagenome (GOLD analysis project Ga0185299, IMG submission 128002) | Iron sulfur acid spring bacterial and archeal communities from Banff, Canada, to study Microbial Dark Matter (Phase II) - Paint Pots PPA... ...
TTGACTGGCACATCGCTTCACCGCAAACCAAACAACATTGGGTGTCACACCAGCTTCTTGTCGCGTTCCTCCCTGCAAAACCCGCCTAAATAGCTTTCCCTCGACCCTGAGGTATTTGCTGCACTCACAGAAGAGTTCGCGAATTCGAAAAAGCTGGGCGGCAATTGACGAGCCGAGTGTGTCGCAAAAACGAGAGGACAGCATCTCCTACGTCTTGCCGCTCGATTGACGCTTTCGACCGATAGTCGATAGGGATGCCCCTTTCGTCGCATCCCGCGCACTTGTATCAGACGTAGTTGTAGTGTTGGATCAACTTTGGAGCAGGCCAAGGACGGCTGAAACTCAGTAACCGCAACCGAAGCAACGACTTAGATGAAATTTGGGCCCGCTCGTAAGGCAGGCGCCCTAACCAGCTGAGCTGACCGCCCATCCTTGGCACCTCCGTTATTTCACAACCGCTTACATATTGCCCTGAACGTCTGATGGCACCGATCATTTGAAGCAGTTAGCCAGGAGTGACCGGGTTAACTTGCTCTCCCTGCTAGACTGTCGCGGTGCGCCGCCTGATCGTCAATGCCGATGACTTTGGCCTCACTCCGGGCGTAAATCGTGCCATCATCGAAGCTCACACTCGTGGGATCGTCACGTCGTCCACGCTGATGGCCACTGGGCCTGCGTTCGAAGACGCCGTCCGCCTCGCAAAAGAGACTCCACCTCTCAGCGTGGGCTGTCACGTTGTATTGATTGACGGAGCCCCGGTTCTCGATGCGGCTCGCCTGCTCACGATTACTTCCCGAAATTCTCGCCCAGCTCGCTTCGGAGACAGCCTAAAATCTTTTGCGGCTCGCGCGTTAACGCGTCGTTTAAATCCCGCCGAGATCGAAGCCGAGACAATCGCGCAGATTCGCAAGATTCAAGCGGCCGGCATCTCTGTTTCCCACATCGATTCTCATAAGCATACCCATCTGTTTGCGGCGGTGTTGCGCCCCGTCCTGCGCGCTGCGCTTGCCTGCGGAGTACAAGCCGTGCGCAACCCATTTGGTCCGCGCAAGCCACTGAAATCCAGCGACCTGTTGGCACGCCCCAGCCTCTGGGTGCGCTACGCTGAGGTGCGACTCTTGCGCACGCTCTCCGGCAAGTTTCGCGACGCCGCTAGACGGCAGGGGATGGTAACTCCCGACGGCACTCTGGGCATCGTCGTCACCGGCGCGCTTGATGAAACATTATTTCGCGCGATCGCGGCCATCATCCCCGAAGGCACGTGGGAATTCGTTTGTCATCCGGGATACAATGATGCGGACTTGCAGCACGCCAATACTCGCCTGAGCGATTCGCGAGAGACCGAGTTGCGCCTTCTGACCATGCCCGAGGCGAAGCGGTTGCTGGAGGACCAAGGCATTGCCTTGATTTCGTATCGCGAACTGATCTCGACCGAAGCTGGCCGATAAATTAGATCAGGAATGGACAGTGCCGAAGCCGTTTCCAGTCACTTTCGTAACATTAGAAAAACCCAGCCAAGGGTTATCATCACGTAATAACCGGGTAAAAACACGTAAGATCCGGCTAAGAATAAGAAGATACGGGCTGGGAGGCTCTTATCATGTCTGCCTCAGGGGCGGCTCCGCGTGCGACCTTGGACCTGCGCGTACGTGTGTGGGGCATGGGCGCCGACAATCAACCTTTCCATCAGAACGCCAACGCTCAAAATGTCAGCGTCAATGGAGCCTGTATTTGTGGACTTGAGCATGAGTTGAAAGTGGGCGACGTCATTGGTGTTCAATACGAAACCAAGAAAGCTCGCTGCAAAGTTGTTTGGGTGATGGAGGCTGGGGGACTAAAGAAGGTTCAGGTAGGAGTGCAGTTGGTGGCTGACCAGGAGTGCCCCTGGATGTCCAAGTTGCCTGCCGAGGTGCGGTTCAACCAACCGACGTCTCTCCCTGACAATCGCCGAAGGTTCCTGCGTCACCGCATCTCGTTTCCTCTTGAATTCCGCGACGAGAGGGTCAACACGCCCATGCGAGTCAATGCCACTGACATCAGTGGCAACGGCTGTTATGTTGAGACAGTTATGCCGTTGTCCATTGCGACCGTCCTGCGGGTCGAGTTCTGGATCGATCAGGAACGTATTTCGGCCACCGCGACGGTGCGCACTCGAGATCCAGGAGTAGGGATGGGGATCGAATTCACGGGTCTGCCCGATGACTCCAAAAAGCGCTTTCAAAACCATCTCGACAAGATAGACCCCGGACTTTCCGGGCAAGGACGCCCCGATCCCGGTAAAGACCCCGAGTAGATCTGAGCAACCCGCGACTGATTCGAATTAAGGACCTCTCCGTTCCCTGTAGAATCTGCATCTTCTACGATTGCCAACCATCGAACTACAGAATCCACTAGGGGCAGGCCTCGCAGAATGAAGATTGGGATCACGTGTTATCCCACCTACGGCGGCAGCGGCGTGGTGGCCACGGAACTCGGACTCGAACTGGCGCAACGCGGCCACGAAATTCATTTCATCTCTTACGCTCAGCCGATCCGGCTGCGGGGCGAGCAACCCAACATTCACTATCATGAGGTCGAAGTATCGCGCTACCCATTGTTCGACTACCCTCCCTACGATCTGGCGCTGGCGACTCGAATGGCCGAGGTCTCGCAGTTGTATGATCTCGATCTCCTGCACGTTCACTATGCCATTCCCCACTCCGTGAGCGCATTGCTGGCGCGTCAAATGCTGGCCGATGGTCCGCGAGGGCGCCGGCTGCCATTCGTAACTACACTGCATGGTACTGACATTACCCTGGTCGGGCTGGATCGTTCTTACCTGCCCATCACCCGCTACTCCATCAACCAGAGCGACGGAGTCACTGCCATCTCCAACTATCTTCGCGATCGTACAATGCGCGTTTTCGACGTCAATAAAGAGATCGAAGTAATCTATAACTCGGTGAATTGCGACGTCTACTGCAGATGTGGGAATTCCGCCGAGTTGCGCGCCGAGTACGCACCCAAGGACGAGCGTCTGCTAGTGCATCTTTCCAATTTTCGGCCGGTAAAACGAGTCACTGATGTGATTGAGATTTTCGATCGCGTGCGTAAACAGATTCCGTCCAAGCTATTGCTGATCGGCGACGGTCCGGACCGTTCCGTGGCGGAGTGGTTGGCAGTACAAAAAGGAATTCACGAAGATGTTCTCTTCCTCGGCAAGCAGGATGACGTGCAGGAAAAGCTGGGGATCTGCGACATCCTTCTGATGCCGAGCGAGTTGGAATCCTTCGGCTTGGCGGCCCTCGAAGCAATGGCCTGTGAAGTGGTGCCCATCGCCACTCGCACCGGCGGCGTGCCGGAAGTCATCGAGCACGGCACCAGCGGCTATCTCGCCGACGTGGGCGACGTGGACACCATGGCTCGTTATGCCATTGACCTTCTCAATGATGAGAGTGCGTTGCGGGCCATGGGCAAGGCGGCGCGCGCCGTTGCCAAAGCACGTTTCTGTTCCAGTCGGATCGTACCAATGTACGAAGATTTTTACCGGCGCGTCGTCGAGCGCTCTTCGTAGAATCCCTCTGGCACCGCTCCGGCCGTCTGCAGCAGCGGCAACCGGATTCGCACCAGCGTTCCCTTCCCTGCATGGCTGTCAATTGTCATCCGAGCCGTATCTCCGTACAGCACCTGAAGCCGCTCGGAAATATTGGCCATGCCGATTCCCGCTCCTCGTGCGCTTTCAGCTTCCTGCGTCTGAGTCGCCACCATCCCCACCCCATCGTCCTCCACCTCAATCACCAGAACCGAATCGGACAAACGACTGCGCAGGTGTATGCTGCCGCCTTCCACCTTCGAAGAGAGTCCATGCTTGATCGAGTTCTCCACCAGCGGCTGCAAAAGCATGCTGGGAACCATCACGTCCAATGACTCGGGGGCGAGTTCCTTGACCACACGGAGTTTGTCGTTTCCAAAGCGGACCACCTCGATGTCGAGATAGTTGTCGATGAATTCCACTTCCTCACGAAGCGGAACGAAAGAATCCGTATTGTTCAGCAAACGCCGCAGGATGGTGGCCAGTTTGGAAATCACTTCACGCGCCGTGTCCGGATCGAAGCGCACCAAAGAAGAAATCGAATTCAAAGTATTAAAGAGAAAATGCGGATTGATCTGGTTCTGCAAGGCCTCCATGCGCGCATGCAACAGCAGCCGCTCTTGCTCCTCCAGTTTGATCTGTATGCGCACGCTGTTGAAGATCTTGAGTTCGATACCGATGGCCATTGCCGACGCTGCATAGATCGCCACCTCGACCCACAGATTATTGCTGTCCATGCTCAAAATAGAATGGGGAAAATATCGCGCGACCTGGCTCTGCACGAAGCGCAGCCCGATGATCGTGGTAAAAAACATAATCTGCCAGTCGAACAGTCGCGGCGTTGGCAGATTGCGGCGGATCAGGCGATAAATGCTGAGATCGATGAAAGGAGAAAATGACCAAATATCATCCTTATCCAGCGCCATCGTGCGCAACTGGCCGGCGATGAAGCCGCAAAGCGCACCGAAGGGCAGCGCAGCCCACTCCGCATGCAGCAAAGCGGGCACAGCCATCAATATTCCACCCAGAACGCCCGCCCAGCGGCCGCCAATCACTCCCAGCAACAGCGCCGTCTCGAAACTCAGATCGCCGGCGAGAAAGCTGCTGAACGAGAATCGGATCCACACTCCGAGCATGATCGGCAATCCGAACCACAGCACCAGATAAGTTTTCTGAAGTAACGAACGTTCCTCGCGGAAAAGAAGAGACTTGAACGCCACGGAACGCACCAGGCTGCTGGAGACGGCCGCCGCTACTCCCAGCTTCACCAGAAGATTGATCCAAATGAGCCGTGGTTCCATGGAATCGGAGGAAGAAAATTGCCCGCGAGAAAACTGTAGCATGAAGGAAGATCGCCAGATCGTTTCCTTCCGATCACCAGATGACCAGATCGATGATCATCCGATCTTGCGAGCCACGCGCAGATCCTTTCCCGTCATCTCTTTCGGCTCATCGACTCCGAGGATTCCGAGAATGGTCGGCGAAATATCCCGTAGCGATCCGTTCGGCCTCAACGTGAACCGCTTAGCATCTTCCGCGACTATGATGAACGGCACGGGATTCGTAGTATGCGCAGTGTGCGGACCACCGGTCGCTGGATCTATCATCATTTCAGCATTGCCATGATCCGCGGTGATAAGCATGGCCCCGCCCTTCGCACGCACTGCGGCTTCGATCCGGCCCAGGCATGCGTCGACCGTTTCGACCGCTTTCACGGTGGGCTCAATTTTGCCTGAGTGCCCGACCATGTCCGCGTTGGCGAAGTTGACGATGACCACGTCAAACGGGCCGTCTTCGGTGGCTTTTATGACGGCATCAGCAATGCCGGCAGCGCTCATCTCCGGTTTCAGATCGTAAGTCGCAACCTTCGGCGATTGCACCATCACGCGCTCTTCGCCGGGAAACGGCTGCTCCACGCCGCCGTTGAAAAAATATGTTACGTGCGCATACTTCTCAGTCTCCGCCACTCGCAGGTTGCGCATGTTGAGACCGCCCATCACGTTGGCCAGGATGTTCGCCATCGATTCCGGCGGAATCACCACCGGCAGGCTGAAATTCTTGTCATACTGCGTCATGCAAACGTAGTGCAGATTCCTGGGAGTGCGCTCGCGGGGAATGATAGCGTCGAGATCGGCCGCTCCCGGAAGATCGCTTCCGCCCTTCGCATTCAGGCCGCTGTTACGCGCCAGAGCGCGCGTGATCTGGCGCACTCGATCGGCGCGAAAATTGAAGCAGATACAAGCATCGTCATCGCGAATGGTCGCCCGCGGCTGGCCGCTCTTATCTGTGCAAACAAATGGCACAACAAATTCGTCAGTCACGTTCTTGTTATAGGAGTCTTTCATCCCTTGCACCGGATCGGAATACCTGCCGCCTTCTGCGTCGGCGAAGACCATCGCGCTATAAGCTTTCGCGATGCGCTCCCAGCGCCGGTCGCGATCCATCGCATAGTAACGCCCGTTCACCGTCGCAATCTCGCCTGAGTTGTACTCGCGCATCTTCTGTTGCAGTTGTTCGAGATAGCCGGCGCCGTTGGTGGGCAGTGTGTCGCGACCGTCCATGAACGCATGCACGAAAACCCGATCCACGCCGTTCTGCTTGGCCATCTTCAGCAAAGCGTAGAGATGGGCTTGCTGCGAATGCACGCCACCGTCAGAGAGCAGGCCGAAGAGATGCAGTCGCCGTTCGCCGACGCACGCATGTTTCATGGCCGCAAGCAGGACTGGATGCGAAAAGAATTCACCATTCCTGATCATCAAGTCGATGCGAGTGATGTCCATGTGCACGATGCGCCCGGCGCCAATGTTGAGGTGTCCAACTTCGCTGTTGCCCATCTGCCCCTCGGGAAGTCCAACAAACGGCCCGCTGGTATGGATCAGCGTGTTGGGATATTCGCGCACCAGCCGGTCGTAAGTAGGCTTGCGCGCCAGGGCGATCGCGTTGGCTTTGGTCTCGGCCCGATATCCCCAGCCGTCGAGAATGATGAGAACAAGTGGTTTTGGTCTAGGCATAGATGAGGTTTCTAGCTCCTGCCTTCCAGCTTATAGGTTCTAAACGCTATCAGAATACCGAGCCTCCGTTCCAACGGCCATTTCCTCCATTTTCGTTACAGTAAAAAGAAAACCTACGAAGAAATACGAAATTCCTTGGATAATCCGGGAAGATGGCGTATTTTGGGGCGGCATTGGAATCGGAGGCCAGAAATCCCAGGCCCAGGAATAATGCATGACTCGGTTCGCGGAATCCCTGCCCTCCGCGAAGTACTCCTGGTAGCGTGAGGTCCTTCTGATTCAAAGGGGATCCAGCCATGAAATGCCCTTCATGTCTCTCCGTTTTTGTAATCGTTTCAGTCTTCTCTCTCGGCTGCTTGTCGGCCAATGCCGGCGACCCTGCTAACTCAGCTGTTTCACTCTCATCCCCTGCCACCTCGACTCCAGAAGCTGGACCCATCACCGCATCATCACAGTTCCCCATCCCAGGGCCGCTGCGTTCCTTTCTGCGCATGGCGGGCATCAGTCAAAAGATTGCGCCCGAAGAAGTGTTGCCCTTGCTCAGCCGGAATGTATTTGCGCGCGGTTACGAGGATTCCAAAAGGCAGACCGAATTTCTTATCCTCCTGAGCCGGTATGTCGTACAAGCCAGGGAACTGACAGCTCTCGCTGAACCCGAGGGCGTCCTTCGCGCCTCGAATTGTGATGACGTGAAACCGCTGCTGCGCATCCTCGGGTATCGCGCCCGGCAAAACTGTGGAGCCCCTGACACATCCTTGCAGACGGCGGATCCCGAAAGAGCTTTCCTGACCATCGATTCCGGATTCCCTTTACCCGAACTTGAGCAGACCCTACAAGGGGGCAAGCCTTTCGCGTACCCCTACACCGCTTCGCCCGTGCCGGTGCTGTTCGCCGCCGGCGACTGGACCATGGCCAGCAAGAAGAACAACAAGGAAAGCAGCAAAGACCTGGTGGACACAATCCTGAGCGATCCAGCCGTCGCCCGCCTTTACTGGGCCCTTTCCAAGCTCGATTCCGAAACCGACAACTCCCTGCAGCGATTCATTGGAGTCAGGAAACTGCTACCGTACGGCGCTGTGCTTGATTTTTATGGGAGCCACCTCTGCATTCGCGATGGGCGGGTCATCGTCCCGGGAGGACCAAGCGCAGAATCTGCGTGGAAGGATCTGGTGGGGGCGAGCCCGGCTTCACCTGCGGCCTTCGTGCAGAAATTGCTGGCCGCAGATAAGGGCTGGATGACCGCTTATTTTGACGTGCTTTCGCGGGTGAGCAGAAACCATCAGGATTATTTCACCGAATCGCATCGGCTGCGGCTTTTTTATGATGCCCTGCGGGCTCCGGATCCTTCCGTAAATGCCACCACTGGATCGTTCCGGCCGGCACCTGCCCTGTTGCTTCTGGTGACCCGGCTTCAGTGGGAACCTAACGGTGAACCGCTCGTCCCGGGAAATCTTGAGGTTTGGAAGGAGATTCTTCGCCAAAGGAATGTAACCCGTGAAACGCGCAGGCGCAGCACTCGTATTGCCAGTCCTGACCAGCTCGTCCAGGCAATGTTCGCTCTTTCCCGGTCGAGGACCGAGGAGGGCCCCCTGCAAGTCTACTTGGCGATTTCCGAAGTCGACAGCAGACGATCTCCCGAACATCGCTTGACTCCTGCAACGGTGCACCTGTTGGCGCGCAAGTTCGAGGAATTTAGCGATCAGTATCGGATCTTTTCCGAGTTCCAGGAATTGAGTGATGCCTCCATTGCCCAGTTCCTCGAAACCGCCGAGGCTTTAGGCAACCTTCCCAATCCTGTTCGTGGCAATGCGCTCGGTACTTTTCAAGCGAACATCGGAATCTGGCAGATTCTGGCTCGCCAGGGACAGATCTCCAACCTGCAGCTCAACGATTCGTGGCAGCAGGTGATCAAGCCCTTCGCCAAAATCCGGTCGGCGCCCCAGTTGTATGACGCGGGGCGAGCTTCGCTCACAGAACTGTTTCGCTTTCCCACAGGCGAGGCAAAAGTTTCGCAGGATGAAATCATCGAGTTGCTGGCCGGCCCCCGGCAGACTACCGCCGAGGGGATGAAGATCCACCGGGAGCTCGCCATCGGAATCCGTTCCGTGCTGGATGGCCAACGCCTGGTTTCTCTTGACACTCTGTTTACGCTTGGCGATGCGTTGACCCAAAAGGGTCAAGGGAAATCATTGAGCGACTATGTCATCCATCGGGCCGGCGAAATACGGGAATTCGAGATGCCCCGTCCGATTTTCACCAGCGGCGAAAGAACGGAATGGGCCGCGGGAATTTACAACAATCGTCACACCGAAGTGCAGATGCGGACCGACCTGATAAAAGTTCTCAAGTCTCCCTCGCCTTCGCATGCACAACTTGAAGAGGCTCGGGGTCAGCTCGCTTCGTTCTTAAGGGACACTCTGGTCGGTTTGAACTACGCTTATTATGAGCCGCCAGGCGCTCAGGCCCTGCACAATAACCCTCTCCTCGTCCGCTCCCACGACTTCGCCGCCGAAACCGTCAGCGGAATCAAGACGGTCTGGCAGTCTCCTCAACTTCTGGGCCAAGGTTCTCCCGCCGGCGGAGGCGCGCATTTCGTTGGCTCCCTTGCTGATTTGCCCTATGTTCTGGCCGATCTCGAGCAGGATTTTATCGCGCCAGAAAGCAACCAGGCACTCATCTGGAAGGAATTGACCCCAGGTCTGCTGACCAGTGCCATCTTGCCGCGCTGGTGGGATGTGAGCCAGAACGAGCTTCACGCAGTTGCACTGTATCAGCGCACCGGAGAGGAACTCCTCTCCGCTTCAGCAAGCGACGAGGACTTGCGGGGCAAGGTAATGATCATTTTGTCGGATCGTGTGAGTCCCCAGCGGTCTGAGCAAGTCGAGCAGGGTTTGCGGGCCGGCCACGTAACCGAAACCCTTACTCGCATGACCCCCGCCGATACGTTTTATCTCACGGCAGAATTTCAGCGCAGGTACCCCGGAGAAATACGTTCTTGGGGAACCGCGACCCAGGAGCTGCAAACTCTCTCTCACCAGCATCCCGAACAGGTTAACTGGAAGCGCTTGTCGCACGATTTTGGCGTGCCCCATCCCAGCCTGGCTCAAACCTATGGGCGGGAACTGCTGAATGTCGGTCCCCTGCCCGCCTTTGCAGGATACTCCAGCCGTTTCCTGGCGGAATCCTGGGATTCACCAAATCTTTACTGGGCTCGCCTGGCCGATGAAAACGGTCAATCGGCGGTGACCTTGAACCATCTAGTGCCGCAGCTCACCCGGCACATGGTGGAGAAAATCTCTGCAACCGACTTCGAAGACTGGCCAGCGTTGCTTCGCGCGATGCACGAAACGCGCGACGACTTTCAGAACGGCAAGATAACTTCGCTCCCCAGTGCCGCCGCGCCCCGGCCCTGAGGAAACTGGGATTGCAACGAGTAAGGCACCGGGCCCAAATAGAGGCCCGTTAGCAACCGGAGTAAGAATCTAGGAATAGGAATATGTTCAGAAAATCCCTTCTATCTCTTTATTTTCTTGGTCTTTTCATTGCCTATGGCACACGTATCGAAGCTCAGGAGAGCCCTGATCTTCACGTCGTGGTCAACCTGGTGCAACTCAACGTCGCAGTCACCGACAAGAGTGGAAACTACATCACCGGCCTCCGCCCCAAGGATTTTGCCATCGCAGAGGATGGAATACAGGAGAAGGTTGCCACCTTTGCCGAAGGCAATGAACCAGCTCTCAGGGTAACTGAGTCTGGAGAGACCGAGGGACCTGCGGACTTGTCCGCCGCCCTGAGCCAGGGCTCGCCTGCCACCGGCTCGCTTCAGACTCTCAGCGCCCTGGTGGCCGGAGCCAACGTATTCGTTCTATTCGACACCAGCAACTACATGTATCACGGCTTTGTCTTCGCTCAGGATGCGATCGCCGAGTTTGTTCGTTCGCTGGGCAGCGCGGACAAGATTGCGTTTTATTCCTACAACCGGGATCTCTCCCGTGCCGCCTCGCTCACCGCCGACCGCGGACAGGTTCTGCATGCCGTGCGCTCCACGGTGGCGGGGGACGAAGCAGCGCTCTACAACACCTTGTTGCTGACCTTGAAAGATGCAACCCAGTACGAGGGCAGAAAAGTGGTGGTGGTCTTTTCCAACGGTCCAGATAACTCCAGCGTGGTGCCACCGGAGGACGTCGCCGAATTCGCTCAGTCCGCGGGCGTTTCCATTTACATGATCAGTACACAAGATGCCAAATTGGAGCCCGTATCCACTGCTGTGTTTGATCGCATGACTGCGGCCACCGGCGGCAAGGCCTACTTCGCCAAGAACTGGAGGGACGAAAAACGAGCCTTCGCGTCCATCCGGGACGACCTCGCCCATCTCTACTCGCTAAGCTATTACCCCAAGGCTAATGCCAACTCCGGTTGGCGTGCGATCACTGTAAAACTGGTGGGCGACCGCCTTAAGAAATACAAGATCCGCACGCGAAACGGTTACCGTCCTCAGCCCTCTCGGTTCTCCAGCGACGCCAAACCTATCAAGCCCGTGGACACTCCTCAGTACGAGTCGCGCACGTTGCCTGCATTGTCTGGCAGCTCTCAGGAACCGCTGTCGAAGCCATGACCACCAACTGCTGAGAGTGGGGCTGGCCCACCTTAATTTCTCCACGAATGAGGGCGCCCATCCTTGCGTTCTTTGCACGGTCGGGAATCCGGGCTTAGTTTGGGACATGCTCATGTGGACAGCCGCCCTCCTCTGGTCCGGTTGAGGGAGGCTCGATGTCTATCATTGGGCAGCCCATCCCCCGGCGGCCTGTGCCAGCGCTCTCTTAAGAAGCGCAGCCGGGGCCGCCAGCCGACCCGCACTCCTTCCATAGCTTTTCCCAATTCCAGAGCCCGGACGCCACTTCCTTCGGCAACGGGAATCCGAGCTGATGCGCGAGCATACACACCTGCCCGCGATGGTGGGCTTCGTGAGAAAGCATGTAACACAGCATTTCCGGGCCAACCGGCCAAGGCTTAGCCCAGCCGTCTCTGCAAAACTTCTCGACCCGACCTCCATCACCGCCGAGCGCTTCGGCCAGCATCTCCGCGCAGCGGGCGGCGCTCTCGGCCAATCCCTCACGTGCCTGCCGCGGCGTACAGTGCGCGCGGTTCAGCTGTGTTGGAATCTTCAAATGCGGAGCTGTAAGCCTGACCCACTTGCAGCGCACATTGTGCATGTGCGTAAAAATCGCCGCAATGGTGCGGGGCGTAGTGTTGCGGGTCGTGCTGGGCGGTTTGGCTCTCCAGGCGGCAGGGTCAAGATGCTCGATAAAAATCTGATTCATGCGATCATTGGCGGCAAAAATCTGGACTGAAGCTCGGCCGAGTTGAGTGTGAACCTGGGGTTGACGCGTGCTCACGGCTCTCTACTCCTCGTCCTATAATAATTGGGTCGGAATAAATTGGGGTACGTCCCGTCTATCCCCAGATTTCATGTCCCAGGTTTCAGAGCCGCAAAGGGTGACTCGATGACAAAGCGATTCTTGATCTGCGCCCTCATGACGCTCCTCAGCGCTGGCGTAAGCGCTGGCTTTTCCCTTGCAGGTCTACTCGGCCCCGGCAGCTACGACAGCTTCGCCCGGTATGCGGCTTCGCGAAGCGTCGCCCTGTTATTGACGATCCTGATCGCGATCGGCATTCGTTCCCGCGGGGCGATCGCGTTTCTGGGAATCGCCATGACCGGAGTGCAAGCGTTTGACGGCGTCATCGGCGCGCTTGCCCGCGATCCTTTGAAGACCTACGGGCCGTTTGCCTTTGCTGTTCTCAACGCACTCGGGGTGGGCTGGCTCCTGAGAGAGCAGGCGAGTCATCCAAACGAGCCCGTGAAAAGCCAGCCGCTGCTTAGTCCACCTTGATTCGGAAAAAGGCGGAGCCAATTCCGGGGACAGACGCGACATCCCCCAGTTTCCCACTCGCCCGGCGCTCTCCACCGACCGGAACGATAGGGGATGGCGACCTCTTCAAAATCTGTGCGCCCGCGGCCTCGGTGGTGTCGCCCCGTTTAGGTTGCGGTGCAGCTCAGGGGGCGGCTCCTGGATCGAGTTGATCGAGCTCTCTCTTCTGGCCGTCGTTCACGATCTCGCGGATCTTTCTGTCGGCCTTGTAGCGACAGGCCCTCACATGGCCAGGCGGACGTCGTTGTACTGCTCGACGTAGCTCTCCACCAGTATTTCTCGCCGCAGCTTTTGGCGAGAGCATTCGGTATTATAATTCCCTGCAGTTACGTACCCGGTTGCGCACAGGGATTTCCAACATCGAACCTAAGCCGAATCCTCGGAGGGATCATGCCGATTAGCGATTTTCTGCTGCCAGAGCTTGACCACGAAATCAAAAAGACGCGCACCGCGCTCGAAAGGGTTCCTCTCGGCAAGAAGGACTTTACGCCCCATGCCAAGTCGATGCCTCTGGGCAAACTCGCGCCTCACGTGGCCCAGCTTCCCAGCTTCGGTATCACCGTGTTGACCACGCCCGAGCTCGACTTTTCCAAGGGCAGCTTCACACCGCTGCCGTTCGAGTCGCCCGCTCAGCTGGTGAAGGCCTTCGACGAAGGCGCGGCCAAGGTTCGCGCCGCTCTACAAGCGACGCCAGATAAGGGATGGCAGGAAAACTGGAAGCTCAGTTTTCAGGGCAAGTCCATTTTCGAAGGACCACGATTTCTTGCTTACCGGGAAATGTTTCTGAATCACCTGGTCCATCATCGCGCCCAGCTAGGCATCTATCTGCGGCTGAATGATGAGCCTGTGCCTGCAACCTACGGCCCGTCCGCAGATGACAGGATGGGGTTTTGAATCACGGCTGGAGTTGCGTTTTACGAGAGCCTTTTACTCGGTACGCCCATGCGAGGGGAAAAACCGGCACGCATAACGACGACCGGAGCTATCTCCCATAATTCAGCGCCTTCAATCCCAGAAACCTCGCTCCATTCCCCAACTCTTCTTCAATCCGCAATAGTTGGTTGTACTTCGCGACGCGATCGGTGCGGGACGCTGATCCGGTCTTGATCTGCCCCGCTCCCGTCGCCACCGCCAAGTCCGCGATGAACGTGTCTTCCGTCTCGCCCGAGCGATGCGAGATGATTGATGTGTATCCATTTCTCCGCGCCAGATCGATCGCATCCAAGGTCTCGCTGACCGTCCCAATCTGGTTGACCTTGATTAAGATCGAGTTGGCCACGCCTTTGTCGATTCCTTCCTGCAGAAATTGAACGTTGGTCACAAACAAGTCGTCGCCCACCAGTTGAATCTTTCCCCCGAGCTCTTTGGTCAGGTTCTGCCAGCCATCCCAGTCGTCCTCGGAGAGCCCGTCCTCCAGGGACACGATGGGATAATCGTTCGCCCACTTGGCCCAGAACTTCACCATGTCGTCGGAGCTCTTGGCGGATTTGTCAGACTTCTTGAAGACGTACCTCCCGTCCTGATAGAACTCGCTGGCCGCGGGATCAAGCGCGATGGAGATCTCTTCTCCAGGTTTGTAGCCAGCTTGCTCAATCGCCTCCAGCACAACTTCAATGGCCTCGACATTCGACTTCACGGATGGCGCAAAGCCGCCTTCATCGCCCACCGCGGTGTTGTAACCGCGTTTCTTCAGCACACCCTTGAGCGTGTGGAAAACCTCCACGCCCCAGCGCAATGCTTCCGAAAACGAAGGCGCGCCCACCGGCATCACCATAAATTCCTGGAAGTCGACATTGTTGTCGGCGTGCGCTCCCCCGTTAAGGATGTTCATCATGGGCGTGGGCAAAGTATTTGCGCCCGCGCCGCCGAGATAGCGGTAGAGCGGTATGTCGAGACTCTGGGCCGAGGCGCGCGCCGCCGCCATCGACACCGCTAAAATTGCATTCGCACCCAGCCGCGCTTTGGTCTCGGTGCCATCCAGTTCGATCATCCTGGCGTCGAGCCCTCGCTGATCGAACGCATCCCAGTTCGCCAGCGCCTCTGCAATTTCGCCGTTTACGTTCTCGACCGCCTTGAGCACGCCTTTGCCCATAAATCGGTTTGTATCTCCGTCGCGGAGTTCCACCGCCTCATGCTCGCCCGTGGACGCGCCGCTGGGAACGATCGCTCGGCTGATAGATCCGTTGTCCAGAAACACTTCCGCTTCCACCGTAGGATTGCCGCGTGAATCCAGAACTTCTCGTGCATGAATCGCTGCAATATTTGACATGAATGATTCCACCTTCTCCGGGTTATTAGATTTAGTCCTCAGGGTATGGTCGAAAAATGCTCTCGCCTAAGTCGCTGCGAACCGCGAGCCGTCGGCCGGTCAAATAGCCAACTCCGGCATAGTCTTTTCCCATGACTTGGTTTACAAAACTTACGATTATAGCGGATGGACAATCACCGAAATGTGACGGCGCTCGAGCGCTCGATTAAGATTACCGATTAGAACCGCACCGCCGGACCCTTATCTTCGCTGGTTCCCGACGCCCTGCCCCATATTGTCTCCGCCCTCAGGCTGGTCTAGAGTCGAAAGCAACAATGGGATATCTTAGTAGTCGCAAGGCCTGTGGAGGAGTTATGAAGAAGTGGACCGTTCTACCCTGCATCTTGCTGATGGCAGCGCTGACTGCGGCTCAGTCCAGTGCGCCCGTACCGGCCGGCACCGCTCTGATCGTCAAGCTGGAAACTACTCTCGCCACCTTCTCCAACAAGCCCGGTGATCCTTTTCAGGCACGCTTGACGCACGCTGTCGTGATCCACAGCAAAACGGTGATTCCTGCTGGAGCCATGATCGAAGGCCGCGTCACCAAGGTGGCCGAACCGCGTCGCATCTCGGGCAAGCCAACCATCGGAATTCTACCCGAAGCCCTGATCCTGCCCACCGGCGAACGTTGCTTCCTGGACGCGACCTTGGTCGACACCGACATCCGCGGCACCGACGTAAATCAGGAAGGCGAATTCAAAGGCTTTGGGCATGACCGCCGCGACCAGCTGGAAACCGGTGGCGGGACCGCTGGAGGCATGCTGATCGGCGGTCTCATTGGTGGTCCGCCCGGGATCCTGATTGGCGGAGCGGTTGGCGCTGGCTCAACCGGAGCACACTGGCTCAGCAAACATCGTTCGGCTACCCTGCCTGCCGGAACCACTCTGACCCTCGAACTCAATCGTCCGATGGCGATGACTCCAGCAGTGGCGACGACCTCAGGACAATAGCACCATCCACATTTCCCGGTTAAAAAGGCCGGACCCGGACTCAAGGGTCCGGTTTCATGCTGCCTCCGTCAACCTTTAAGTGAATCCACTCGGGAGTCTTGCCGTCTATTCCGATGTTTTGTAATCGCAGGCAGTGCGGCAAGGCTCGCAGTACATCAGCCCATCCTGGCAGATGCGGACTTCAAGCACAGTCTGGCAGAGACAACAGAATTTGTCGCACTCGCAACTTTCTTCCGGCATCTCGCATTGTGCGCAACGATATTTGGCGCGACCGCTTCCGACTGACATAGCAACAATGTAGCTCTGACCCGCGGGACAGGAAACGTGCCGTTAGTAACCCGCAGGCCATTTATAATCCTTGATTCAGCATCCTCGTCTATCCTCTCACCATAAGGACACACTTTTGCTCGACTTTCTAGGCGATCTTCGAAGAACTCACATGTGCGGGACCCTGCGCCCCTCCGACGCAGGCAAAAAAGCCGTCCTCATGGGATGGGTCAACCGCCGCCGCGACCACGGCAACCTCCTTTTCGTCGATCTCCGCGATCGCACTGGCGTAGCCCAGATTGTCTTCAACGCCGAGCGCGATGCCGCCATCCATGAAAAAGCCGGCGCCCTGCGCAACGAGTACGTCATCGCCGTCACCGGCACCGTGAAACTTCGCGACGCCAATACCATCAACAAAAATATGCCCACCGGCGAAGTGGAACTGGTCGCCGAAGAATTGCGCATCCTCAACGAATCGAAGCTTCCGCCATTCCTGCCGTCGGACACCGCCCTCACCAACGAAGAGACGCGCCTGAAATATCGCTACATCGATCTCCGCCGCGACGTGATGCAGTTCAACATTGAGACTCGCCACAAAGTTGCGAAGGCCATCCGCGATTATCTTTCCGACCAGGGATTCTTCGAGATCGAAACTCCCTTCATGACCCGCTCCACGCCCGAGGGGGCCCGCGACTATCTCGTCCCCAGCCGCGTACAGCCCGGCACCTTCTACGCCCTGCCGCAATCGCCGCAGATGTTCAAGCAGATTCTGATGATCTCCGGCTTCGATAAATATTTTCAGATCGTGCGCTGCTTCCGCGACGAAGATCTGCGCGCCGACCGCCAGCCCGAGTTCACCCAGATCGACCTGGAAATGACCTATCCGCAGCCCGAACGCGTCTGGGAAGTAGTCGAAGGATTTCTCACCGCCGCGTTCCGCGCTGCCGGATCCGAAATCAAGACTCCATTCCCGCGCATGGATTACGACGAGGCCATCCGCCTCTACGGAATCGACAAGCCAGACCTGCGCCTGCCCGCCTTCACCGACGTTCGCGAATGTTTCACGCCGGAAAATTTGCAAGAGTTAGCCATCAATGGGAATCTTCCGCTGATCGCCATCCGCACGCCCCAAGTGGGCGAGCTATCGCGCAAAGACCGCGACGACATCAAGCCCATGTTCCACTCCAAAGGTGGAGCGAAGATTTTCGAAGACTTCAAACGCATCGCCAACAAGTTTCCCGAAGCGGCAGCCGCGATTTCCAAGAAAACGAGCATGGAAGAAGGCGACTTGCTCGTGTTGGTCGCAGGCTCGGCGCAGTCCGGCCCGCAAACTGCAATGCCCGCACACCGCAAAGTAACGCCGCAGGAATTGGCCATCTATGCTTCCGCGGGATTGCTGCGTCTCGCTTTAGCGCAAAAATATGCCGACCGCCACGGCATTTTCAAAAAAACCGGCGACCCCGCCAAAGATTTCCGCTTCCTCTGGGTCACAAATTTTCCCATGTTCGAGTGGGACGAAAGTGAGAAGCAGTGGATGGCGGCGCATCATCCCTTCACTTCTCCGCATGAAAGCGACATGAAGCTGCTCGAAGCCGGAGTTGAGTCCTTGAACGATCCGCAATCGCCGCTGAGCTCCATCCGCGCCCTGGCCTATGATGTCGTCCTGAACGGCACTGAACTCGGCTCAGGCTCAATCCGTATCCATCGCCAGGATGTGCAGAGCCGCATCTTCCGCGCTCTTGGCATGACCGAAGAAGAAGCCCGCGCCCGCTTCGGCTTCTTCCTCGAGGCCCTCGAATACGGCACCCCTCCCCACGGCGGCATCGCTCTCGGCCTCGACCGCATCGTCATGATCCTCGCCGGAGCAGAAAGCCTTCGCGAAGTAATCCCCTTCCCCAAAACTGCCCGCGCCGTAGATTTAATGGTCGACGCCCCCACCCCCGTGAGCGACTCGCAACTGCGGGATTTGGGGATTGCGATAAGAACGAAAAGCTAGAACTGATTCCTGTGTCTGCCCAGAAAGAAATAGTTCTGGGTTGCGAGTGCCTGGCGCTGTGGGGACAGCCGCCGTCGGCTGTCCGCGGAGCGAAGCTCCGCCGCCTTGAAGGATTCCTCCCTCATTGCACCTACCTACCATCCCAAACTAGAATCTTTCGGGGCGTCAAGAAGGGAGTGCCATGAAAAAACCAATGGGACTCGTCGTAATCTGTTTTCTGTTTTCCCTCATAGTCTTCGCTCAACATCGCGGCGGAGTCGGCGGCGGCCCCGCCCACATCCCTTCCCACGGCCCGGCTCCAATGCGGGATTCCCATCCCGCGCCAGTCCAGGACAACCGACACTTCAACGACCGCGCCGGCCACCCCGACGCCCCTCACGTCCACTCCAACGGCCAATGGATCGGCCATGACACCGGCCGCGACGATCCTCACTACCACATCGACCATGCCTGGGAGCACGGACGCTTCACCGGCGGCTTCGGCCGTGGGCACGTCTGGCATCTCGGCGGCGGAGGCCCAAACCGTTTCTGGTTCGGTGGCTTCTACTTCAGCGTCGCCCCTTATGATATCGGCTTCTGCAACGACTGGCTTTGGGATAACGACGACATCGTCATCTACGAAGACCCCGACCACGACGGCTGGTACCTCGCCTACAACGTCAGACTAGGAACCTACGTCCACGTCCAATACCTCGGAGCCCAGTAGTTCGTGTGGGCGCGGGCGACTCGCAGGCGCACGCGCCCTCTTTGCCGCATCAATGTTTGCCTTATCTAAGGTAAATGCATGCCTTATAGGCCACATCAGAGCTAGCTAAATTAGCTAGCCGGAAAACGACGCCCAATTTATTAGCTACGATCATTGCTTCCTCCCTTTTGGCCGGTCTTCTTCGAAGACTGCCGCAAGACCTACAAACGTTTTCTGAGCATCAGGTAGACCACATAAAATATTGCAAGACAGCATAAGAAGTTTGTGCCAACAAAGACGCCAACATCGACGGCCCAAACAATTCTTAGATCTGTTTTCACATCGGGGACAGCTCCGGGATGAAACAACCATTCGATCAAGTAAGCGCCAGGTGTTGGCCAATCCTTACTTAAAGCAAGAAAGTCAAACAGAAGCGAACCCGCCACCGCTCCGACACCGATCTTTGACTTGGCATTCATATTTTCGGCCGGACCCGCTTCGGAAGCCGAGGTCTGCATTTGCCATGTCCGAAGTCAGTTGCTCGAGAAAAAATCAGGGCCGTTTACCGCCTCATTCAGCAGGTTGATCACCTCATCCGGAATGCCGCTCGAAGTGTACACTTCCGAGGGCGGGCTAAAATTCAACGCCTCAAAACCAGAAAAGATCAACGTACTTGAACTGTTATTGAGTTGGCTTTCACTCCTGCGACCTTGTTGGCGCAAGAGTCTGTCCCGGGGGGGAAACCGAAGGAACGGTTTCCGCGTCCCATTTCCTACGGAACGAGCAGCTCTTTGATTTGTTCGTTTCCCTGGCGCCCTATGTCAATCTGTAGGGTCGCGATGATCACGGTCCCAGTTCCATTGGATTGTATCTTCAAGGTGCCGCCGAGCTGCCTCACCCGTTCCCGCATACCACCAAATCCTACGCCGCCCCGGCTGGATTCGATCAGTTCCCATTGCTTCTCAGGAGGTATGCCCTTCCCGTCATCGCGAACTTGAACAGTAAGACGGTTGCCTTCCTGCTGGATACGTATAGCCGCGGTAGCACTCCCGGAATGACGATGAATGTTCGTCAGACACTCCTGAGTGATTCGAAAGACGGCGAGCTCGATGTCCTCTGGCAGCCGGCCAAAATCAGAGGGGATTTCCAGATCGACTTTGATCTTGCTGCGTTCCGAGAAGCCATCGACGTACCAGCGAATCGCTGAGGCCAGACCAGCGATCTCCAGTAGCGGGGGATGAAGAAGGTGGGAGATAGTTCGAATCTCCCTGGAGACCTGTTCGAGCAGCTGAACATTCTCTGCAACCGCGGCCGCCCCTTGGGAATCAAGTTTATGGGATTGCGACTGCACTGCGCTGATGTTCATGCTCAGAGCTGCCAGTATCTGACCCACGCTATCGTGAAGCTCCCGCGCCAGTCGCCTGCGTTCTTCATCCTGCACTTTCAGTAGACGGGCGGAAAGATCACGCAAATTCTCATTGGCGGTCGCGAGCTGTGCCGTCCGCATCTCAACTCGTTTTTCAAGCTGATCACGCGCCTCGCTGAGCGACCGCAGCAATTGCTGTTGCTCATCGATATTCGTGTTGGTGCCAAACCAGCGTGTGACTTTCCCTTCATGATCGCGAAACGGGCTGACTCGGGTCAGGAACCAGCGGAATTCGCCATCGGCACCGCGCAAAGGAAACTCCATTTCAAACGGAGTTCCAGTCCGCACCGACTCGTTCCACTTTTCCAGCACCCGGGGGAGCAAATTTGGATCGTGCACTGCTTGCCAGCCCCCAGCCTCCATCTGATCCTGGGTTGTGCCGGTATATTCATACCATCCGCGGTTATACCAAAAGACGTGGCCTTCCGGATTTGCCATCCACGCCAGTTGAGGGATGGAGTCCGCCAACGCGCGAAGTTCTTCTTCGCTGCGGCGCAGTTTTTCATCCGCTTCTCTTCGCGCCGTGACATCACGCGTGACCGCGAGTTGCACGGTCTGGCCGGTGGAATTGTCGCGCATCGGCACGGCGTGCGTTTCCATCCACCGCCGCGTGCCTTTTAGCCCGATGATTTGAAACTCTATTTGGCCCTTGTTTCCCTGGCAGACCTTCTCGTTGAATTCGATGAACCTCTGGCGGAATTCCGGCGCAAGGAGCCCGTACACGCTCTGTCCAATTATCTCCTTATCGCTGCCTGCCTCTACCATGCCGCAACCGGCTGAATTCATCGCCAGCAACGTCCCGTCCGGACCCACAACTTTCACACATTCAGGAGTCGCCTGCACGATTGCCCGGAAACGTTCTTCACTCTCGCGCAATGCGACCTCAGCGCGCCTTTGCGCTGTGATGTCACGTGCCACTTTGGACGCTCCAATTATCCGTCCGGATGAATCTCTCACTGGAGAAATGGTGAGGGAAACGTCAAGAGTACTGCCATCCTTGCGGACGCGAATAGTTTGGAAATGGTCCACGCGTTCGCCCCGTTTTAGGCGTGACAGAATATCTGCTTCTTCCTCCCGGCGGTCGTCTGGAATGATCAAAGTAACGTGTCGGCCCACGGCTTCTTCTGCAGGGTAGCCGAATATCCGTTCCGCTCCCTTGTTCCAGCTGGTAATAATTCCATTGAGATCCTTGCTGACAATCGCGTCGTCCGAAGAATCTACGATGGCGGCCAACAATCCTGTTGCCCCCTCATCTCGCTTACGCTGGGAGATGTCAACAAAGTATATGGACAGTCCGTCGCGCGAGGGGTATGCCCGAACCAGAAACCAGGAGTTCAACGCTGGGTAAAAAGTATCGAACTCAACCTTCACCCTCTCAGTTCCCGCGCGACGAAAGTTCTCCTCCACAGCAGTGCCGACCAGATCCGGGAATTCCTGCCAGTAGCTCTTGCCTAGCAGGTTCGCCCGGGATTTGTTCAGCGGCGCGAAAATCTGTTCGGCTTGCGGATTCACGTAAGTGAAGCGCCATTCCTTGTCCAACACGATAAATGCGTCGGTGATACTTTCGAGGATGTTGGCAATGCGCTCATTGGACTCGCGAAGTTCTCGCTCCGCGCGCTCTCTGGCCAGAAAAACCGCCTGGGCATTTTGCATTGCCACTGAACGGAGTAACTTCTCTTCGTTGTCGTCGAGTTTCATCTGCCGTTACCGAGAACTGCTTCCGCAAGCTCAGTGCCTCTGACCCGGGCACGAATCTTCGAAAACGCTGTCTGGCGCGTCGTCGAAGTGTCATCACTGAAAGGTGCGAACCCGCAATCGTCGGTGGTCCCGAGCTGTTCGATCGGAATGTAGTTCGCCGCTTCGAGTACCCGGTCGCGAACTTCCTCGGCCGTGTCGACTCGCGGATCGATGGGTGAAACCACACCCACAAACACACGTTGGTCCGGTTTGAGATATTGGCGAATAATCTTCAGTACGCGTTCGCGATCCTTCTCCCCGGCAAGCGCGATATAGAAATTTCCAGCGCGCAGTTCGAACAAGCTGGGCAACAGCTCCGCGTAATCGACATCGGCACTATGTGTGGAGTCGCGGTCCCCGCCGGGGCAGGTGTGTACACCAATACGCTGCCGTTCCTCCGGCGTGAATCGCGACAGCGCCAGATTGTTCAGCCCAATGAAACTGTTCAGAAGATCGCCAGAGGGATCGAGTTTGATGGCCAATCGTCCCTCCGTGAAATCGATCTGCACTTTGTGCGCGCCCTTCTCGAAGCATCGCCGAACTTCCCTTTCGTGCTCACGCAGCAGATCGTCGATGAATTCCTGCCGCGAGTAGCCGGGAATGTCTTCCGCCGGGTACATCAGGCTGAGAGCGGAGGGCGAGATGACCGCCTGCTTCAGCGGCCTGTGCGCGTAGCGCTTGGCCACATCGAGGTAGCGGTCGGCATAAACTCTGTAGCGAAAGGGCCCAGCGGTCAGCCGCGGCATCCGCCGCACGTGACCGGCGGAGAACGGAATCTTGAAACCATCTGGCGCCGTATTCTCCAATCCGTGTACAGAATACGTCCAGAAGTTGTGATACTTCCGCTGCTCACCATCGGTAATGATCGGGGAACCTGTCTGCTCAAACTCTTCAATCGTTTCGCGGATCGCTTTTTCATACAAAGGATCCAACTTCTGATCCGCGTAGTCGCCTGCTTCGGCGATCGCTTCAATCAGCTCCACGGGCCTCGGAATGCTTCCAATTGGCTCTGTTGGGATTTTCATGACTGTACGTCGGACCGCCAAACTCCTTGCCTGATTCAAGTTCCCCCGTCCGGCTTAGAGTAGAACCAAAATCTATGAAACAAGGTCCGGATTCCATACAGTTTTCCCTGTATAGTCTCCGCAAAACCGCCGCGCGCAAGGTCGTTTTCATTCGCACACTCCTCTGGAGCCCAGTTCGACAGCATCCCGCCCATATCCGCAACTTTTTTCACCCTCGCACTTGACTTCCGGTAAAATCCTTGTAATAACTATTCGGTCCTTCCGGACGGGTTTGGGGGTGTGTCTGTTTGGCGGAAATTCGACTGCAAGAGGGTGAATCCCTCGAGAACGCTCTGCGCCGTTTCAAGCGCAAAGTTCAGCAGGAAGACATCATCAAAGAGGTTAAGCGCCACTCCTTTTACCTGAAGCCCGGCGAGAAAAAACGCGTCAAAGCCGCACTCGCTCGCAAGCGCGCTCGCAAGAAAGTTCGCAAAGAGCAGGATTAAGCAAGCAGATCTCAAGGAGCTGATCTTAAGGAGAAAGTAAGACTAACGCAGTAAAGGGTCGTCCCCTTCCCGGGGCGGCCCTGCTCGATCTGGCCCCCACTAGGTAGAGTTGCAGCTGGGATTATTCAAACACTCATCATTCATTCGGCATTCAAGTACGAAGATCTGTATCCACGCCCATTCCTGGTGCGTGGCGGGCCGAGTCCAGGGGCAATTTGAGGGGGATGTACACAGTCTGTGTTTGCTGTGACCACCGCTTTCCCCGCGTGTGGCGCTGGCAGCACGGACAACAAGGGAGCCATCCTCAATGGAATTTAAGGATAAGGTACTGACCTGCATCGACTGTGGTGCTGACTTTGTCTTCACCGCCGGGGAACAACTGTTTTTTCACGACAAACAATTCAAGAACGAACCTAAGCGCTGTAAGATTTGCAAATCCAAACGCGTCGCTGTTCTTGCTGCGCCGCAATCGATCAGCAGCGGGAGCCATTACTCTCGTGTCGAAACTCGAGCCACCTGCTCGCAGTGTGGCAAGGAGACTACCGTTCCCTTTCGCCCCACCCAGGGCCGCCCTATCTTCTGCCGCGAATGTTTCACGCAGAAGAGAAATGTAGCCACAGCCTGACCGCTTCGCATCTCCTCCCGATGACGGCGCATCATCTGCCCCAAGCCTGTCGTCGAAGTGTGTCCGCGGAAATCCGCTCACTTGCGATACCATAAATCCGTGCCCACTTACCACGTCCAGAACTTCGGATGCCGCGCCACCCAAGCCGACGGCGCTGCCCTCCAACGCCAGTTCGACGCCCGCGGCCTCGTCTCCGCCCCCGCCGCCCAAGCCGACATCGTCTTACTGAATACCTGTACCGTCACGAGTTCCGCCGATCAGGACGCTCGCGCCGCCATTCGCCGCATCACTCGCCAGAACCCGCTGGCAAAAATCATCGTCACCGGATGCTACGCCCAGCGCGCTCCCCACGAAATCGCCGCACTCCCCGGCGTCGCCGCCGTAATCGGCAACTCCCACAAACATCAACTCGCCGATCTTGTTCTGCCGATTCTTTCGGATTTAGGGTGGCGCGGCGCTTCGAGCGCTGCGATAAACCCTATCAATTCAGTCGCGGCTTCAGCCCCTGAGGGACTCGCATTCCTTCCCCTCGCGAATCTCACCGCCCAAGCGCAAAGCCCTCACCTCTTCGTCTCCGACATTTTCGCCCACACCGAACTCCTCGCCGCTCCCGTCTTCGAATCCCCAGACTCCGCCGCTTCTCACTCGCACGATCGCACTCGCCCTAACCTCAAAATTCAAGACGGTTGCGACAATCGCTGCTCCTTCTGCGTAATCCCCAGCGTCCGCGGCCAGAGCCGTTCGCTCCCGCCACATCAAGTCATTCTCGAGATGAACACTCTCGTAGCCGCAGGCTACCATGAGGTAGTGATCAGTGGCATCAACTTAGGTCGCTGGGGACGCGATCTAATGTGGGGCGGGCCCTCTCGCACGCCAAAACTCGCCAGAAACAACGCCCCTCAAAGTTTCGAGGATCTCATACGCTTGATCCTCTCCGACACCCAACTCGAAAAACTTCGCATCTCCTCCGTCGAGCCCATGGATTGGTCCGACGACCTCATCTCTCTGGTCGCCTCCTCACCACGCATCGCCAAGCATGCCCACGTCCCGCTGCAATCCGCCAGTGACGCCGTCTTGCGCCGCATGCATCGCAAATATCGTCCGTGGCATTATCGCGAGAAGATTGAAAAGATTCGCGCTGCCATGCCCAACGCGGCCATCGGTGCCGACGTCATGGCAGGATTTCCCGGCGAGACCGACGCTGAATTCGAATCCACTCGCCGCCTCATCGAGGATCTGCCCTTCACTTATCTGCACGTCTTCACCTACTCCGCGCGCCCCGGTACCCCCGCCGCAGCCATGCCGAATCAAGTCCCTGTCCACGTCGCCCGCGAGCGCAGCAAAATCCTGCGCGAGCTAGCCGATGCAAAAAAACAAATCTTCCTGCATTCATTCATCGGAAAGCCCCTGGAAGCAATCACGCTGGGCACGTGTGGCGCGGGCACTCCTGCCCGCGAGGTTTTGGGCACACCCCGTCCCGCAAGCGACTCCGCGAGTAAATCCGAACCAGAAGTCTCCAGTCTCCCGTTCACCGAAGCCCTAACCGACAACTATCAAAAACTGTTGGTGAAAGGCCGCCACACTCCAAATCGCTGGATCACCGCCCACATCGAAAAAGTAAAAGATGGCGCGCTAGTAGGGACCCCAGCATCTCCCCAGTCCATGTAGGGACAGCCGCCTCGGCTGTCCGCCAAGCGAAGCGATGCGCCATGCAAGCCTCCCGATTTTTCACAAAAAAGAGCGCGACAAGCCACGAGGCCTGATCGCGCTGTCATCCTGAGCGCAGCAAGCCGATTCGCCTTACAAATCGGTGTTTGCGTACTCGAAGATCTCTACACCAAAAGGATCACTACCACCACCAATCAAATCTGCTCCGGCTCCTCTGGATCAGGCTCCCGCACCGGCGCATCAGGATTTTCCATAGGAGAAGGTGGTTCCTTGATCGGAGGCGGCATCGGCTCCGCAGGCGTACGAAGGCGGAAGGGAGGGAGCGTCGGCATTCCGAATTTCGTGTCGAGTTGCATGGCAGTCAGATGCCAGGTCGGCTTCAAAGGAAGCCGGACTCCCCATGCCGCTTTACGAACATCCGATCACCCCGCAGAAGCTTGGCTGACGCCGTGCCATGCAGTTCCTCTTCGCCTTCACGACGACTGGTTTCCCTAAACCACATGCGAACCAATCGCCAACCGCTCCTCCACCTGCTTCTGCTCGACGCGCGTGGTGATGGTCCCTTGGCTTGCGGGGCGCGTCTTTGCTGAGTTTCTTCTCTACTTAACCCTTTCCCCAGTCAGAAATCGTGGCGGATTTTCGCGTAGCGCCGGCGTCCCCGCCGTCTGTCACGCGGGCGTCCTCGCCCGGGAACTTCATCATAATCATACCGTCGGGTTCAAGATTTTAAGATCAACACGTGGCACCGAAGAAGCATCTTAAAAGCGATCCCGGACCTCGCCTCGGCTCGGTCCCAGGTTTGGACTCCTCGAAGACGAACAGTGTCAGCGGATCGGCGGAGGGTATAAGGCGGTGACGTTCAGATTTTTACTGTTTCTCTGAATCGAGCCAACAATTTATCTACGCCGATCCTTGAGTCCAGCGCTCTTTCATCTGCAATCGCATGTTATAATCTTGTATTCTCAATCGCTTAGAGCGCGGAGGACTGTATCGATAAACGTTTTATCCGAACCAATGACCGCATCCGGGCACGCGAAATCCGCGTGATCGGCGATGAAGGGGAACAAATTGGCGTGATGCCCCCATTCGAAGCGCTCAGGTTAGCCCGCACCAAGAATCTGGATCTGGTCGAGATTTCACCCACCGCTCAACCTCCCGTGTGCCGCATCATGGACTACGGGAAATATTTGTATCAGCAGGAAAAGAAAGAGCGCGAGGCCAAGAAGCACCAGAAGACCATCACCGTAAAAGAGGTCAAGTTCCGTATCAATGTGGACGACCACGATTACGAAACCAAAAAGAATCACGTGCTCCGCTTCCTCGACGAAGGAGATAAAGTAAAGGCCACAATCTTCTTCCGCGGCCGCGAAATGACCCGCACCAGCTTAGGTCGAACAATATTGGAGAGGTTGATTCGGGACGTAGAACCGCAGAGTATCGTGGAGTTTCGGCCGCGGCAGGAGGGGAATACGCTGCACGCCATATTGGCTCCGAAGAAATCTGCTGCGGAACGGGAAAAGGAAAAAGAGAAAGAAGCCAAGCAGAAAGCAAAAGCCGAACGACAGGAAAAGATGTTGCAGGAGAAAATGGCGCAGGCCAAGTTAGCGCCGGAGAAAAAAGACGAGCAAGCGGCGCCGGCTGAGGCTGCTGCAGTGGGTGCTCCGAATCCTGGGTCGCAGGTTTAGTTCGCAGGCTTAGCGAGATCGCCGAGGACGGGCGCGAATCGCGCCAACGATTCCAGAGCAATTGAACAGTAGCAGTTGATATCCAGAGGTGCGCGGTCGAGACCGGCCTCCACCTGATTCCGAGGAACTATGCCGAAATTGAAAACGCACAAAGGCGCAGCCAAGCGCTTCAAAAAAACTGCCAGCGGCAAGGTCAAGCGGGGCCATTCGGGTCTGCGACACATGCTGACGTCGAAGGCCCACAAACGCAAACGCAAGTTGGGTAGTTCGACGCTGGTGAGCGACGGAGATCTCCGCAAAGTGAAGCGGATGATTCCGTATCAGTAATACAAGTTTTCCTTCACGAACTTTCGCGTCATGAAGGAAGCGGACCGCGAGTCCGCATTGCGGGTTGAGTTTAAGCCCGCAGGCGCGTGAAGAGGTAGAGATCGCCGCTACGGTGAATCGTCCTTACCTCCAGCCGCCAGTACATAGAAAGCAAAAAGGAGAACCTCATGCCACGTGTAAAACGCGGAACCAAACGCCGCGCCAAGCGCAAGAAAATATTAGGCCGCGCGAGCGGCTACTTCCTCACTAAATCAAAGCTTTACCGGTCGGCTAAAGAGGCCGTTGAACGCGGCCTCAAGTTCGCTTTTTCCGGACGGAAACAGCGGAAGCGACAGTACCGTTCGTTGTGGATCGTTCGCATCGGGGCGGCGGCCAAGCTGAACGGGTTGAGCTACAACCAGTTCATCCACGGATTGAAGGTGGCGGGAGTGGAACTGGACCGCAAGATTCTGGCGGATCTGGCGGTGCGGGATGCTGCGGCCTTTGCCAGTCTGGCGCAGCAGGCGAAGACGGCGCTGGCATAGCGCTTTCAGGCTTCGGCTGTCAACGTCGGGCGGATCGATTTCATTTAGTGAAAATCAAGTTTCCCGCCCTGTCGCTGCAAAGCACGCAGCGACAAGGACGGGGCGCCCATAGAAATTCCTTTCTGAGCCGGTGGTTGTGTAAGCGAACAGCAGGTCCTTCGACTCCGCAAACCGATTCGCGAAGCGCGAATCGGTTTGCTGCGCTCAGGATGACAATTTTGGAGAGGGCTGAACTGAGACGTGGCTTATAGCATTCCCAAATTGACGGATTATTCGGCGGCGGCGCTGGAAGGCACCGCCCACGAGTGCGTTCGCGCATGCCAGAAGGAAGCATCGACGGTTCGCAATGATGCTGAACTGAAAGCGTTTCGCGACCGCTGGATAGGACGCAAGAACGGAATTCTGAAGCAGATCAATGATCTGTGGCTCAAGGCTGCGCCGAAGGAAGCCAAGAGAAACGTCGGACACGTGGTCAATGAGGTCAAGGCGGCGGTCGAGAACATTCTTCAGACCGCCGAGTCGAATCGGCTCGAACTTGCAACGGGAACTCCCCTCGCGAGCGAGCGCGTTGACATTTCCTTGCCCGGCGTGCCGCGCCCCATCGGCGCCGAGCATCCCGTAATCAAGACGATGCACGAGGTGGTTGGGGTTTTTCAGAGGCTCGGGTACTCCGTGGCTGACGGGCCGGTCGTCGAGACTGATTACTACAACTTCGAGGCTTTGAATTTTCCGCCGAATCATCCGGCGCGGGATACGCAGGACACTTTGTTCATCGCGGGGCAGCAGGGGAAGCCGCAGCGGGAACGGTTGCTGCTACGCACGCATACTTCTCCAGTACAGATTCGGACGATGGAAAAGATGCGTCCGCCGCTCCGCATTGTGATTCCGGGGACTGTGCACCGCAACGATCCGCCGGATGCGAGCCACTCGCCGATGTTCCATCAGATCGAGGGGCTGGCGGTGGACACTAACATTACATTCGGCGATTTGAAAGGGACGCTCGATCACGCGATGAAGGAATTTTTCGGATCGAGCGTGAAGACAAGTTTTCGTCCATCATTTTTTCCCTTCACCGAGCCGAGCGCGGAGATGTTTGTTTCGTGTTTCATCTGCGGCGGGAGCGGGAAGCGCGGAACAGACCCCTGCCGTCCTTGCAAGCAGACGGGGTGGATTGAGATTCTGGGATGCGGCATGGTCGACCCGAATGTATTTGAGTTTGTGAAGGAAAACGGGTATGACCCGAAGAAAGTTTCGGGATTCGCCTTTGGCATGGGGGCGGATCGAATTGCTTTGTTGAAGTATGGGGTGGACGATTTGCAGTTGTTCTTTCAGGGGGACGTGAGGTTCTTGAGGCAGTGGGCGTAGTGGGCAGTGACAGAGCCGGCGGGCCGCTACAGAAGCCATGAGACTTTCTCCACAGTGGGTACGGGAGTTTGTTGAGCTGACGGTCGATGACCGGCGGCTAGCTGAGGATTTGACTGCGTCGGGGATTGCTGTCGAAGGGATCATCGGGGCGGGTGCCGAGACCGTGTTCGAGATGGAGATCGGCACGAATCGCCCCGACGCGATGAATCATTATGGCGTGGCGCGAGAGGCAGCGGCGATTTATGACTTACCGCTGAAGGCGCTCGAGGCAAAGCTTCCCTTAGGGAATAAAATCTCATCCGATCCGGTGGACTCTGCCGCAGCGCTGAAGCGCTGCGCCACCCACAATCCTACCGGTTTCAGTATCACGGTCGAGGAACCACAGCTTTGTCCGCGATTCTCGGCGCGGGTTATACGTGCGACAACGATCAAGCGATCGCCAGAGAAGATCGCGCACCGGTTGCAGTTGCTTGATCAACGGCCCATCAGCAATGCTGTCGATGCTACCAACTATGTTCTCTGGGAAATGGGCAAGCCGACGCACGTCTTTGATATGGACTTGCTCGAAGGTGGAAAGCTCATCATTCGAAAAGCGAAAGGCGGCGAGAAACTGAAGACGCTCGATGGTGTGGAGCGGACGCTGACATCCGACGATCTTGTCGTGGCTGATGCGAAGAAGCCCGTGGGGCTCGCTGGCGTGATGGGCGGGTTCGACACCATGATCACGGAGAAGACGCGGAACATTTTGATCGAATCCGCGTGGTGGGATCCGGTGACGGTGCGGAAGACTTCGCGGCGGCATGGAATTCACACTGATGCGTCGCATCGCTTTGAGCGTGGAGCGGATTTTGAGTCGACAACTTTGTCCTGTGATTTGGTGGCGGCACTGATTCTCGAATCCGGTGGCGGAGAACTGGTGGGCGACGCTATCGATGTAGTGTCGAGAACAATGGACCAGGCACCGGTGGTGCTGCGGCTTTCCGAGGTACAGCGCATTCTGGGCGGGAATCTGAACGCGGGAGAGGTGTTTCGCATCCTGAAAAAACTGGGGTTCGGGGTAATTCCGGAAGGACAGGCCGACGAGCAGTTTCAGGTACATATCCCGAGCTGGCGGCTGGACGTGGAACGCGAAATCGATGTGATCGAAGAGATCGCACGTCTGCATGGCTACGATAAATTCCAAAACACGTTGCCGGCTTATCGGGGCGCGGTGGTGGAACTGCCGCAGGCAGCAATGGACGCGACGTTGCGTCAACGGGCTTTGGCTCTGGGTTACAACGAAGTCGTATCCCTGACGTTTATTTCGCATGCGGATGCGGAGACATTTTCCTCCGCGAAGGTGCTGGAGTTGGAGAATCCGCTGAGCGAAGAAGCTTCGGTGATGCGGACCTCAATGGCGCCGGGCATGCTCGATAAACTGGCATGGAATTTGAATCGCGATTCCGAAAACGTCCGGCTGTTCGAGATAGGCCGCGTTTATGAAATGCGAGGCGGGGAGCGGACTGAACCAGCACGCGCTTGCCTGGGGGCTACGCTGTCGGACGTGACGGGATCGCTGCCCGTGGGTGGGGTGCTGGATGTGAGCAAGGGCGAGCATGCTGCGGCGGCGGAGGCATTTCGCTCGGTCAAGGGAGACGTGGAGAATCTGCTCGCCGCGTTCAGATGCAGCGAGCTGAGCTTCGACCGGGAGACGGCGGATTATTTTCATCCGGGGCGATCGGCGCGGGTGTTGATGGATGGGGCCGTGGTGGCGCAGTTCGGGCAGATTTCCGAGAGCGTCAAGGCGACTAGGAAGTTGCGACAGGATGTTTTCTTGGCGGAGATCGATCTGGAGCAGCTGCACGGGCGCGGGTTGCGGACGGTAAGACTTGCGCCGCTGCCAAAATATCCAGCGGTGGAGCGGGATTTCTCATTTGTGTTCGGCGATGAAGTGGAGTTTGAGGCGATCCGGCGCGCGGTAATGGGGCTACGGCTGAGCGCATTGCGTGAATTCAAGCCAGTGGAGATTTTTCGCGGGGGATCGATTGGGGCGGGAAGCTATTCCATTCTGCTGCGGGCGCGGTTGCAGTCGGATGAAGCGACGCTACGGGACGAGCAGATTGCGCAATGGTCGGGGGAGATTGTAAAGGCTCTCGAGGGGTTGGGGGGAGTGCAGCGGACGTAGCTGCTAGTGCGAACTCCCGGCAGGGTTTGCAGTAGCCCCTGCAGTAGCACCTAGGGATCCTTCGACCGCGCATTTGCTCTCGCTTCGCGATCGCCAATGCTTCGCTCAGGATGACAGATCGTATTTGAAATGTTGTGCTAATCTGCCAGCTATGGCGGACGTTATTTCTTCTCTTTCGATTCACAAAAAACATTTTCTCAGCGACAAGGTTTCGCACTTTACCGAATCGGTGATCCGGGAGATGACCCGGCAGGCGATGCTGTATGGCGCGGTGAATCTCGCGCAGGGATTTCCGGATTTTGCGGCTCCGGCGGAAATCAAGCAGGCAGCGCGCGTTGCCATCGATGGCGACGTGAATCAGTATGCGATCACCTGGGGTGCAAAGAATTTGCGGAACGCGATTGCGCGGCAGATGGGCGTGTGGCATGGGATTGAGGTCGATCCGGAAAAAGAGATTACGGTTTGTTGCGGGTCGACGGAGGCGATGATTTCGACGTTGCTCGCGGTATGCAACGCCGGCGACGAAGTAGTGATCTTCGAACCATTCTATGAGAACTACGGTCCGGATTCGGTATTGAGCGGAGCACGGCCGCGGTTTGTAAAGCTGCGTCCCCCGGCGAGCGACGGGGGCGAGTGGACCTTTGATGCCAAGGAGTTGCGGGCGGCGTTCGATAAGAATACGAAAGCTATCATCCTTAATACGCCGAACAATCCTACGGGGAAAGTTTTCACGCGGGCGGAGTTGGAACTGATTCGCGATTTGTGTGTGGAGTTCGATGTGCTCGCGATTACGGACGAGATTTACGAACACATTTTGTATGACGGGACCGAACACATTTCGATGGCGTCGCTGGAGGGAATGCGGGAGCGGACGGTGACGATCAATGGAATGTCGAAGACGTACAGTGTGACGGGATGGCGTGTGGGATGGGCGGTTGGGCCGGAGAAGCTCACGAACGCGATCCGGAAGGTTCATGATTTTTTGACGGTGGGTGCGCCGGCTCCGCTGCAGGAAGCGGGCGCGACGGCGTTGAGTTTGCCGGAGGAGTATTACGCCAAGCTGGCGGAAGGATACCGGGTGCGGCGGGATCATTTAATTCCGGCACTGGAGGCGGCGGGGTTCAAGTGTTTTCGTCCGCGCGGAGCGTATTACGTGATGACGGATATTTCGGCGTTTCGATTTGACGATGATGTGGAGTTCACGAAATATCTGGTGAAAGACGTTGGCGTGGCGGCGGTACCAGGGTCAAGTTTTTATCGGGATGCGCGGGATGGGGCACGGCAGGTGCGTTTTGCATTCTGCAAGAGGTTAGAGACGCTGGACGCGGCGGTGGAGAAGTTGGGAAAATTGCGGGGTCGGAGGTAGGAGGTAGGGATCACACCCAGCGGCCTGATACACCTGGGCCGCCGGACAGCCGAGGGCGGCTGTCCCTGCATGATTCGGGCAAGTACTGATCAGGGGACGGTGATGGCGGCGGGGGGCAGGGCGGCTTTCACTGTGGTAGTGGGCAATTCGTCTCCCCGGAAGAATTTGTTTTTTTCTTTGGCGTTGGCGTCGCGCATCTCGGGCATGGCGGCGTAGGGCTTGCTGTAGTCGTTAGCGGCGTTCCAGAATAAAAATCCGATGCCGCCTTTCTCTCTGGCGGTGGCGACTTGCACTTTGATGTATTCGGGAGAGTAGGTCTTGGTGCGCCAGCGGAAGGCTTGCAGCCAGGGGCGGATTACGACTCCGCTATTTTTGGTGATCAGCACGAAGCGCTGCATGGATTCGCCGATGAAATGTTCAGGGGCGTCGCCAGGGTGCTCGATATTGTCCATGCCGAAGAAGTGCGAGGGATAGATCATGGGAGAGAGCACGTCGCAGTATTTCGCCATGCCGACGATGTCTTGTCCAGTGTGAGAGAGATCGACGGGGCGCTGCCAGGCCATGACGCCGAAGACGTCGAGTGAGAGCAGGACGCCGGTGGGATAGAGTTCGGCGTAGGCCTTCTTCAGGAACGCGGTGATTACGTCGGAGCGCTGCATGCCGCGCGGGATAGCTGCAGGCCTGACTACGGAACGTTTAACGGAAGGGTGTTTTAAGCCCGAAGGCTCGGTCTTGGATTGAACATCTGTGGAGGTTCCGCCTGGCTGCGCATCGGCGGGATGGCCGAGGCGGCCGTCGCCACGTGAGTTTGCTCCCGGTGAGTTTGCTCCGCCTGAGTCTGCGTCGGGATGGTCTGTCTGATACAGGAAGGTGGCGTCTTTCTGGTCGCCTTCGGCGGGGAAGCGGACGTAGTCGAATTGAATTTCATCCGCGCCGGATTGGGCTACGAATTTGGCGAGAGCGATATCGAAATCCTGAACTTTGGGTTGAGAAGGATCGGTCCAGACCAGCTTGCCGTTTTCGCGCCAGGGCTGCTTAGTTTTCTTGGACTGGACTGCGAGTTCGGGATGTTCGACGACCATGCGCTCGTCGCGGAAGATGGCGATGCGGGCGATGGCGTGCATGTTCTCGGAATGCAGGAAGTGGACGAACTTTGGAAGGTCGTGGATATAGACCTGGTGCTTGCCGAGGAGGGGATGCTCGAAGGGAATGTTGATGCTGCCGTCGGAGTCTTTGATATCGAAGACGACGGCGTTGCCGCCGACCTCGCGCCAGCGGCGGATGATACGGAGTCCGTGGTCGCTGGCGGCCATGATGCCGGTGAGGTAGATGGCGCGGACTTCAAAATCTTTGGCGACGGGAACGGTTTTTTCCACGATGGGCGCAGGGAGGAGTCCAGGAATGGTTATTTGGTCCCCGGTTCTTAAGACGTTGCCGGAGCGGTTGCCATTAACATGCCGGATGGCTTCGGCGAGTTCGGAAGACGTGAGATATGAAGTGGTTTTCAAGTACTGGTGAGCGACAGCGGGTATAGTATCTCCTCGCTTCGCGGTGTAGAGCGCGGTTCCGGGGGCGGATAAATGCTGCGACGACGGAATATCCGCCGGGTTTGCGGTTGGGGAGAGGGTTGTGCTGACCGGCTCCAGATGGCCGGCTTGCGCCACCGTGGGCGGGGAGCCGGCTGCTTGCGGGGTTTGGGACTGTGCCGCCTCAGCCGAAGAAGAGTGCGAGTTCAAGCGCACGGCGGCCACCCCGAACAGGACACACGAGAAGGCAGAGATTATGAGAATAGTCGAGCGACCCAAAGTAGCCTCCGAGAACCGCCTGACCCGGATGCTAATGCGCAGGCAGCGGACCGGCTAGTTACTAGCGGTCATCTCCCTGTCGTGAGGGGCCGAAACCCCCGGCGCAATTTTAGCACTCTTTCCGCAGTGCTGAAGCGCCGCCCTTCCACGGTATTCCCGTTCATCCGGAGTACCTAGGAGAGCAGGTTCCCGAGTAGCTAGCCCTGACCCCCAAGTGGCAGGCCATACCCTGTGCCGAGTGGCAAGAGAGAACCCTGTGCTCGAGTAGCGGGTAAGAATCGGTGTCCTTCCAAGGCCCACGCGGATAAAGACAGCGGGCTCCGCGCCGGGACAGTCCCTTCCTTCTTGCGCAAATTATTTCTCTCATGACTCTTTAACTTTTCGCCGACCCCTGTTCTAATCTCAGGGCTGAGGACGTAACTCCTGCCAATAGAGGGTTTTCGATTCCACCATTCGGCATCTGACCATGGCCAGCAGCTTGCTTATTCGTAAGGCACCGGGGATGCACGATCGGGCCTGGTGGGCGGCAGGTTTCCAAATGACAAATTCTGTCATCTTAGGAACGTGGGGAGCCGCGAAGAAGGGCCCGCAGGATCCTTGGAGTCGCAGGCAAAAGGTCAGGGATACGGCCTGGAAAAGGAACGAAACAGCCGGTGCAAACCGGACCATCAATTTATGAGAACGAATCTCGCAACCGTGCTCGATCCGAACCGCCGCAGCAACGATGCTGGAGAGTTTGAAGCCGCCCTGCGCCGCAAGATCGTAGGCCAGGATCAGGCTGTCGAAAAGGTCGCCGAGATTTATCAGATGTTCCTCGCGGGCCTGAACGCTCCGGGGCGTCCGGTGGGCAACCTGCTTTTTCTGGGTCCAACCGGCTCGGGAAAAACTCGTGTAGTGGAAGCAATGGCGGAAGCTTTGTTCGGCGATTCGCGGGCGTGCATCAAGATTGATTGCGCTGAGTTCCAACACTCGCACGAGATTGCGAAGCTGATCGGTTCGCCTCCGGGATACCTTGGGCACCGCGAGACTCATCCACTGCTGACCCAGGAAGCGCTGAACCAATGGTTCACAGAAAAGCTGAAGCTTTCGATTCTGCTGTTTGACGAGATCGAGAAGGCGAGTGATTCGTTGTGGCAACTGCTGCTTGGAATCCTGGACAAGGCGACGCTCACGTTGGGTGACAATCGCCGCGTCGATCTTTCGCAATGCATCATCATCCTGACCTCGAACCTGGGCGCCAGCGAGATGACGAATCTGGTGGACGGCGGGTTTGGGTTCGCTCCGAAGGCGGTGGAAGTCGACAACAACTTTGACGACAAGATTCAGCGCACGGCGGTCGAGGCGGCTCGGCGCAAGTTCACGCCGGAGTTCATGAACCGCATCGACAAGACCGTGGTATTCAAGACACTGCGGGACGAGCATCTGGCTCAGATTCTGGAGATTGAACTTGGGATGGTGCAGCAGCGGGTGCTGATGGCTGCCGGCGCGAATCAGTTCGTTTTCAACTGCACGACGGGAGTGAAACAGTTCCTGTTGAAGGAAGGCACGGACCCGCGGTACGGCGCGCGTCATCTGAAGCGGGCGATCGAACGGCATCTGGTGTTCCCGCTCGCGAATCTGGTTGCTACCGGTCAGGTGAAGCTGGGAGACTTTGTCCGCGTCGATATGGCAGCGGAAGCTCAGATGATCTTCGTCAAGGAAGCGGAGAACACCATGGCGCCGGTGCTGCTGGAGCGCTACGGAGCCGCTGCCGCCAATATGCCCGCTACTCGTGCGGCGCGGACTGCCGTCAACAGTCGCCGGGATTTGGGTGTACCCATCGCGGAGAGCAAATAAGTTTAGTCGACTTTACAAACTCGCTAGACCGCATCTCGCGAGCCTCAAGGCGCCGGTAACTTCCGGCGCCTTTTTTTTCAAGCTGAAGAGAACACGACCTACTGCGGGCGGCCGTTACAGTCCCCCATGACAACTCTGAAGGCCACACTTCTGTGACACCATGGGCTTATGGTTTGGGCCAACGAGCGCTGGGCCCGTGGCCGGCGGTCATTACGCGAAAGAAGGAGAATACTCGTAGGAGTTCAGCGTTTGAGCAATGGGGCTCAAATCCAGTCCGTGAAGGCCGAATCCAATCCAGCGAATTGTTGAGGGGAATCTCCTGATTCGGAAATTCGTAATCGGCAGGTCAGCGGTTCAAGTCCGCTCGTCGGCTCCATTCTTTCAATAGTTACAAGCCATTTCGTTGCACCCTCAATACCACCTCGTCACAATGAATTTAGGCGGAGAAGTAGCTCACTGATCGGCCGCATGAGGCCTATCCCGCCGGATGCGTCACAATCTTCCATCGTTGTCTTCGAGCTATGGCCCGCGCCGCCTCATCAATGTCCGGGCTTAATTTCCCGCCAAACTTCGGATTGACTTTAGGCATGTGATACAGTCCGCGACGTATGCGGCGAATTTTCCCATCACGAGTCAGACCGGCGAGGGCCATGTCGATTGTGCCCCGGCTCGCAATATCCAAGAAATCCTTCGCCGAGAAGGCTTTTCCTTCGCCAAGCCCCTGCAGAAAAGAGCGACTTGCTAAGAATGGCGGTGCTGACCTGCGACTATCAGGGAGTAGGAACCTGAGGAGAGACCTCGCCAAAAGCGGAACCTTACTTGCATCTCGTTGTCCTTCCGTTCTCAACTCATAATCATTGTCGATTGAGTCTCGGAGGCCTGATGAAGATCCCGCGCAGGTTCGCGTTGGTTGCGTGTAAATGCATCGTCTGGTCGATCGCTTTCTCGGCGGTCGTGTTCTGGTCACGGAGTGCCTTTTCTGGAGAACCGCCGGAAACCGAACTGAAGACGACAGCGGTCGCCGCCTTCAAGAATGGATTGGCATTCGTGGTAAAGCAGGGCGACGCGCGCTTGGAGGCTGGAGTGGGTAATATCGCTTCCGTCCCGAACGCAACTTTGGGCTCTTTGTGGATTGCGCCAAATGATGCGGGAGCATCGCTGGATGAGATTGTCGCTCACCGTTATAAAGTCTCCGGGCAACAGAGCCTGACGGTTCTGGCAGAGGTCCTGCTGGCCAATGCCGGCATGGTGCTCACGATCGTTGATAACAACCAGAAGGAGTACACGGGCGAGATCGTCGGGTTTCGGCAGGCAGCAGGATCTGCGTTGTTGTCGAACCCTTCGGCGGAGAATTCTTACTCGAACGCTTTGCCCGTGTTGCCGCAGCCACGGGCCGTGCCGGAATTCCTGCTCCTTAAATCCGAGGGCAAGATTTTGGCTCTCTATTTCCACAACATTGCGCGGGTAGTTCTTCCGGCGGATTCCATACTCCAGCAAACCCAGGTGGAGGAGCGCAAGGCACTGCGTTTCAAAATCAAAGGCGCGACCGGGCATACCAATCTGACGATGGGGTATCTGGAACACGGATTGGGGTGGACGCCTTCGTATCTGATTTCGCTTCAGGATGACAAGATGGCACAGATCACGATGCAGGCCGTCCTGGTCGACGACGTCGAAGACTTGAAGGATACGGACCTCTTCTTCGTGGTGGGCGTCCCGAACTTTGCTTACGCAAACATTACGTCCCCGATGGCATTGCAACAGAGCCTGCTTGATTTCATGCAGGCAGCTACGCGCCGAAATGACGCGAATGGACTCTATCCGAACGCACTCACGGGTCAGCGTGTGATCGGAGGAGTGGTGAACGGTCTTGGCGATGCAGATTCAGAGGCGCCGAGTTTCGCGTCCACCATCCAGGAACTACAGGGAGCGCAGGAAGAGGACCTCTTCTTGTACAACCGAAAGAATGTGACTCTTGGGCGAGGCGAGCGCGCGACTTACAATGTGTTCTCCGAAATCGTGAACTATGAGCACATCTACGAGTGGAACTTGGAAGACCAGCCGCGCGTGGATGGATTCGGCAATGCGCAGAATAATTTGAATTCAGGAGCGGACCGTTCCACGAAAGATAGCATCTGGCATGCGTTGCGGTTGAAGAACACGACGAAGTTTCCCTGGACGAGCGCGCCCACCCTGGTGATATCCGGCACCAAGCCTCTGTCGCAGGATACGGTGCCGTACACCCCCAAAGGCGCAACATCAAGCTTGAAGCTGACGGTGGCGACCGACATCCGCGCCAGTCATGAAGAAAATGAAGTCGATCGCCAGAAAGATGTCCAGCGGCGGCGCAGCCACAACTACGACGAAGTGACCGTCGAAGGAACGCTGACGGTCAGGAACTATAAAAGCAAAGAAGTGCGGTTGAGCATCGCAGATCGAGTTCGGGGAAGCGTTGAGTCGCAGACCGACGATGGGAAAACCACCAAACTGGCGGAGGCCATCGCGGTTGACAACCCGCTCTCCAGGCTAACCTGGGAAGTCACGTTGAAAGGCGGAGAGGAAAAGGTCATTAAGTATCGCTACAAGGTGTGGCTGCGTGTTTAAGGGCGCAGACTAGGTCAACAATCCTCCCTGGCAGCATTTTTGTTCGCGTTTGACACCCACTCGACTCGTGCTAACTGACGTAAACGGACCTTTGCGGTCTGAAACGGCCAGTGGAATTTCGACACTATGTCCGTAGCAAGTTAAAATGTCCGGTTTTTGTAGCAAGTGAAATGTCCGGTTTCAAAGTTGTGCCCTCGCCGATTGGGTTGGGTTGATTTTGGGGATGGGGTTGCAGGGGAAGGGGGCAGTTCCCCTTCCC
>Ga0185299_10001688_pt1 | contig 39615 bp, 36 predicted proteins | sample PaiPotPPA55metaG_FD_128002 | JGI IMG/M metagenome (GOLD analysis project Ga0185299, IMG submission 128002) | Iron sulfur acid spring bacterial and archeal communities from Banff, Canada, to study Microbial Dark Matter (Phase II) - Paint Pots PPA... ...
CGGCGTTCGGCGTTCGTGCTCGTGCTCGTGCTCGTGCTCGAACGTTGTTGCTTGCAGAAAAGGCGTGTCAACCCAATTAGAAGCGCCAAGCCCGAATTGCACCCCGCGTCCGCGGGGTTGGAGATGCTGAAGGGGCGATAGATATTCCTCGCCGTTTCGTTCACCTATGCGCGGCTCAGAAATACTCTCTACCGCCCCTTCGGGGCGGTGCATTTTTCGGTTGTTACCCGGGGTTAAAACCCCGGGCTGAGTCCTGTTGTCCCTTCGGGACAGAAATCCGTCCGGACGAGCGGGAGCTCATTCCCACCGGGCGGCCTTAGACTTCGAGCGCTTGGGCGGTCCCGGTCGTCGCGGGCTTCGACCCCGGCGCTGGGCCGGAAGACTGTTTACGGCGAAGCACCAAAACGTTCCCTAGCAGCACTAAAACAATACCGAGGCCGCTCACCGCGTTGAGCCGGTAACCCTCAAACGCGGCGGATAAACCGAGCGCCACAATCGGAAATAGGACGCTGCAATAGGCGGCCCGGTCGGCGCCGATACGACCCACCAAGGTCAAATAGCACCCAAACGCGATCACGGAGCCAAAGAGCGACAAATAAAGCAGCGACAGAATATAGCTGGGAGAAGGGTCAAAACTAAACTTGCTACCGCTAAAGCCAGCGTACGCCATGAGGACTGCGGTTCCATACAACATCCCAAAGGCGTTGCCTTGAACGATCGGCATTTCGTCTTTTCTCAGGCGAGCAAAAATCATGTTGCCAAATGAGGCGCAAACGGTTCCGACCAGACTCAGGCCGATACCAAACACATTCTCCAAACTCGAACCGAGGTTCATCAACTCGTGCCAAAACGTGAGCATGATCCCGAGCAGACCGAGCCCGGCGCCAGCAATCACTTGGTATGTCGGTTTCACCCTAAAGAAAAACCAACTGTTTATGATGTTGAACACCACCAAGACGGAAAAAATGATAGCGACGCTACCGGACACCAGGTGCTTCTCGGCCTCGTAGAAAAGCACGTAGTTAGTCGAGAACACCGTTATTCCCTGGAGCATCAACCAAAGATGTTGCCGCAAACTGAATCGCAGAGGTAACCGGCGAATCCAGCACCACGCGAACAGAATCAACGCCGCCAAGGCAAATCGATAAGCGACTGAAACCTGACTGGGGACACTCTGAAGTTGCAGCTTGATAGCAAACCAGGTGGACCCCCAGATAAGCACCGTGACCGCATAAAAGAAAAGCGTATTCATGGGCGCGTGACCACCGGTAGCTCGACGAAACTACTGCTCTCACCGCTGTTGAAAACCTTGATAGTGGCCTTCTTGTAGTCAGTGGGTTTGGCCAAAAAAATGTTATCGACGTAGGTCTGGGGATTCCGGTCGTAAAGCGGGAACCAGCTGGACTGCACCTGGATCATCAAACGATGTCCTGGTAAGAAGACATGGTTAGCGTCCGGCAAGTCGAACCTGAAACGAACTTTTTCATTGGCCGGGATCGGCTTCGGATTATCAAAGCCCTGATAATAGCGGCCGCGAAAAATATCGCCTGAGATCATCAATTGATACCCGCCCATCTTGGGATCACGGCCAAACTCATCCGGGTATACGTCAATCAGCTTTACCACGAAGTCGCCATCGGTGCCGGTAGTAGCGGCTATTAAGTTAACAACGGGCTCACCGCTGATTTTGAGTGGCGCGGTTAGGACATCGGAGGTATAAGTCAAGACGTCCGTGCGACCGGAGGCCTCGCGCTGATCCCGCACCAACCAAGTTTGCCATTCGTGGGCTCCTTCATCGCCCTCCAAATGAATCGGCCTGGGCAAAAACGGCGTCGGCTTGGCCGGATCGGAAATATATTCGTCAAAACCTGGTTCCGCAGCGGTCGCCCGGTTAAAACTCAGCTTCCCATTGGGCTGCAAAAAAAGAGAAGCCGGATCGGCTTTGCCGTCTTCTGTGGTTGCAGGCCAGGTGGACAGTTTTTCCCAGCGATTGGTGCCCGTCTCAAAAGCAATAACGGGCGCCAAGTCCGCCGGTGGTGCGTCGTCTTTCAGAAAGCGATCGAAGAACGGGCGGACTACATTCTCTCTAAAGTAGGCCGCAGTATCACTTCCGAATTGAATAGGACCGATAGAGCTGCCATCCAAACGTTCCTGATGGTGGTACCATGGTCCTAGAACCAGGTACACTTTTTTGCCATCGGTGTCTTTTGGCTTAAGCGCTGAGAAGACGTGGACAGCACCGTAGATATCTTCTTGGTCCCAAAGACTGGCTACTAGCATCACCGGCACCGAGACCGACTCCTTGGCCAGGAGTTTATCGACAGCTTGGCCCTGCCAAAAAGCATCGTACGCCGGGTGCGCCTTAACCTTTCGATAAAAGCCGACCTGATCTACACCGTGCCGGCGAGCCATTTCATCGACAGAACCCGCATCAAGCCAAGATTCATAGTCGTCGAAATGATCGGACCACCATTTCTGGGTGCTGTCGCGGTCTGCCTCCTGGCCGTAGAAATAGCTAATCCCTAGTTCGCGGAACGCGCCCTGATGGAACCAGTCGTCCCCCATCCATCCATCGACCATAGGATTGATCGGCATCGCAGCGCGCAGGGCAGGATGCGGATGAAAAAGGGCCGCCAGCGAGGTAAAACCGTCGTAAGAGATCCCGAGAATGCCAACTTTGCCGTTTGATTCCGGGATATTCTTCACCAGCCAATCGATCGTGTCGTAGGCATCGGTAGAGTCATCCACGTCGGTGGGATTCAAAGCAGTGCCATGAGGCGGCGGGTTCATCAGATAGGTGCCCTCTGAATGGTGTTTCCCGCGTACATCCTGCATAACCCCGATGTATCCCTCGTTTAATACCAGGCCATCGATCACGTCGGAATCGCCTAACACGGTTGACAGGTGTTCACTGGGCCGCCTCGATGTCCGCTCTTGGGCGTCGTACGGCGTTCGCGTCAGCAAGATGGGCGCTCGTTTGGCTCCCCGAGGGATCAAAATTACGGTGTAAAGTTTTACTCCGTCGCGCATCGGAATCATTTCAATTCTGCGGACGTAATCGAAGCTCTGCGTCTGCGGAGCGAAAGTGGGTGGAATCTCGTTCACCGACTTTGCGTCTTGAGCGGGTTCACCGGCAAACGCAAGGGTTACTCGGGTTAATGCGATCGCTGCAAACGTGCTGACAATTCGATAGCTTCCTTGCATAGGTAACTAGGTTTCGTTGTATCAAGGCGACTGATTCTAAGGAACCACGCCGAAGCGGTCGCTACAAGAACAGCGGAAACTAGTCAAGTGATTGACAACCCTATGTCAGGAGACAGCAAGAAGAAATGATCCGGCGGCCACCGAACAGATGGCAGATGATAAACTGCTGAACTGTCGGCTGAAGAAGGGATAGCCAATAGCCGATGAATTTACCCATGAAAAGCCATCTCGGAATCTACAGCGACTGGATTGAAGCGTCGACTCAGCTAGCGGACCTATACCCTGTCGCCTCACCTGGCGAAGAGACGAGGCAAAAAATTCGTAGCATACTTGGATTTAACAATTCCACGCCCGTAGCTCAGGACGTCCAGATCGAATCGACCTGGGAGCGGGATGGGCTCGTCGGAGAAGAGATATCTTGGTCTGTTGGGTACGGACCAAGAACTCAAGCCTGGTTTTTGAAACCGCGCGGAAGTGACGCTGCCTTGCCCGGCGTAATGGCGCTTCATGGGCACGATGGTTTTAAGTTCTTTGGCAAGGAGAAGATCGCGGATGGAAAACAACCCGGGCCGGAAGCCATCGAGAAGCTTCGCGCGGAGCTTTATGAAGGCGCAGCTTTTGCAAATGAGCTAGCGAAGCTAGGGTTTGCTGTCCTGGTTCACGACGTGTTTCTTTGGGGCAGCCGCCGGTTTCCGTTCGAAACAATGCCACGAACGATCCGGCAACAGGTTGAGGATTGGGAGCGCCGAAGACAGCAAGACGCGCTAAATACCACCGAGACCGACCGATATAATGCGGCCGCCCGCTGGCATGAACATTTGGTCGCCAAATACTGCAACTTGCTCGGAACTACGCTGGCAGGGGTGGTGAGCTTCGAGGATCGTATTGCCGTTCAGTATCTGCGGTCGCGCTCTGACGTTAAGCCAGGTCTTTGTGGATGTATCGGGTTGTCCGGTGGCGGATGTCGCGCTGCTCTCCTCCAAGCAACGTGCGATGAGATTGGAGCAGCCGTGATCGTCGGAATGATGACGACCCATCCGGACCTCTTAGACTGTCATGTGGAGCCACATACTTGGATGTTCTTTCCTCCAGGCTTGGCCGCGATCGCGGATTGGCCAGATCTTGCGGCCAGTCGCGCCCCGTCGCCGCTGTTGGTCCAATATAACCGGGATGATCAACTGTTCCCCATCCAGGGGATGCAATCTGCTCACGCTAGGATCGCTTTTCATTACGAACAGACCGGCCAACCAAGCCGGTATCTCGGACGATTTTATGACGGCCCACATAAGTTCGACAAAGAGATGCAAAAAGAAGCTTTTGGTTGGCTGGCAGAGATTCTGAATAGCAAATAGCAGATAGCAAATGAGAGCCGTGCAGGTCAGGATCCAGGTATAACACAATGTTACGCCAATGAGAAACGACAGCCGATCGCATTTGCTACCTGCGATTAGTTATTTGCTAAAATTTTCTCGTCACGTTTAACCTCGGGTGTGTTTACCCAACCGAAACTCCTTCTCAGAATTGAAGGCCAAGTATCGCGTTGTCCGCGATAACGGTTGCCATAACTCCCAATGAAGCCACAAGGGCGGAACGCCATTCACTTTGGCTATTGGCTATTTATTCGGCAGGTTCGGCAGTTTTCGCCAGTTACTGCCGGCATAGATCCAGACTGTGCTATCGCTACAGAGTGCGACGATCTCTCCGGTCGCTAACGTTGCGATCTGTTTGATTTCCCTGACTTCATCCGTTCTTGGGTCGTCAGATGGGGGCATGATCGCAGTCTAAGAATGACAAAGAAGGAGTACAAGGAGTACGAGGAGTTCAAGAATGTGCAATGACGGTCGCGACTGGATGGCAAATTCTTGTACTCCTCGTACTCCTGGTACTCCTCGTACTCCTTCTTTAACATCTGTCATTCAGATCGCTACTTCCGGACGGCTACGATCAGATTCGAGCTGCGCCGGTTGATTTGATAGCCGAAGCCGAAGGTCAATGGCTTCGGACTATTCGCACCATAGTCCTGGTACAAATCGGTTTGGTAAAAATTCTTGAAAAGCTCGATCGGGCCGACATAGGAGCCGAACAAGCGCAGGGTCCAGCGGTCGGGACCGAAATCGCGGACCGGAATCCCGGAGTCGTCCTCCACGATCGAGGCACTTACGTTCAACAGCAGTGTCCGAACCGTGCTGAAACTATCTTCATGCATCAGATATGAGGCCGATTTTAAGAGTGAATTGGTCGGTCCCAGGTTTGAACAGAAACGAAGGATACCCGGGCTCATAGAGCCGTTCGAAAGATCGGCGGAAAAGTAATACAGACTCTTTTCTCGGGACGACCGCGGATCGTCCAAGAGAATACGCACTCCGCGTACACCGGAACGGAACCCATCTACTACCGCTCCGTTCGGAGCTAAAGAGACGTAATCGATTTTTGCGATGGTGAGACCGGAGCGCGCAATGAAGACAAAAAGGATGGGGAGCACACCTTTTAGCTCGGAGCGGGAGAAGTTTTCCCGCATGTCTTTGGTTTCGAAGTAGGTGAAGTTGAGAGCGGTATTCAGGGATACTTCGATGTTCTGGAGCGTGCCATTGAGAGCCTGGGCCGGCAGCGTAAGCAGATCGGGGATGGCGTCAATGGTCTCCAACCCTTGCAAGACGTAGGCGGGCGCATCCGGGTAAAAAACGTTAGCATACAAAAAATCCGGCCCTCCGAAGAGGTAAAGGCAGACCCGATTCGCTGGGATCACCGGCGCCAGCATGGTAGCTCGCCAAGTCCGAATATTACTCAATTGGCGCGTCTCGGCTTTAGCGAACGAGAGATTCATCGCATTGGAATGGGCTAGCCATTGCGGATCCCGAGTGAGCGACGCCAGCGGTGAGCCCTCCGATACCGGCATTCCGGCAAGGTAACGGGCGACGTCCGTGGCGCTGGCCAACCGGCTGTTTTGGGCCGACGCGCCCTGAATCATTAGAACGCAGATTAGAAGGGCGATCGGGATCTTGATGCAATAATTCATAGTTTCTGTTCGTTGTATTGCCGCACGCGTATTTATCAGAACCCGAGGACATTTCGCAATAAGACGCTCGCCGACAAGGGAAAGATACAGGAGACGTGAGAGGTCATCGATGAGAAGTGAGACGTAGGGGGTGGCCCGAAAGTAATCAGCAATCAGTAAGTCAGTAATCAGTTTTTTTGGGTCTCGAATGCACATTGTGCCGGTTTTCCTGACTGATTACTGGCACACTGATTACTGATTACTTTCGGGCCAGCCCCAGAGCAGATTCACGTCCCACCGACTTGATCACGGAGCGTCGAGCACGAAATTGAAGTTGGCGAGGCGGCCCGGGTTGGTGTCGCGAATGTTTAGCAGCAAGTCGCGGCGGAATAGCAAATCTGAGTTATTGCGAGGTTCACCTGGGAAATAGAGCTGAGTCGTCAAAATCGGGCCCGGCCCGGCCTGGAGTCGGACATGATAATGCCTGGTTCTGCCGGGGTAGATTCCCGGTAGGATCGTTTGCAACTCATATCGACCATTGACCTCGCTGAATTGATGACCGCGACAGCGAAATCCGGTAAAATCGTATTGGCCATCTGCATCCGCATGCCAAAAGTCAAGCAGTGCGCCCTTTATCGGCTTTCCCTTCCGATCTAGAACGAAGCCAGTAAGAGTCACGGGTTCACCGGTAATTCCTGATTCACGAAAGTTATTCCTGATCGGCGAATTCGGTTCAAAGGCCGGTCCAATCGTTTCTGGGGGCGTCATCTCAAGGTCATTCTCACCAACAGCCGGCGTCGCCTCTAAGCGCAACGGGGCGTCGCCCTGACCCAGACTTGGTCGGACTTGAGCCAGAAGCGCAACCGGGGCGGCGGCGACCGCAACGGCACGCAGAAATTCGCGCCTAGACAAGGCTGAAGGGACGAAGTCAGCCATAGGGCAAGTGTATCAGCGCCGGGAACGCCGTCAACGCCGGGAACGCCGTGAGCAAGATAGCCGGCGCTCACCCTTTGGGCAGCGCCAGCGATGTGTAGTCGCGGTTGAGTGCGACACAGAGCGCTTCAACGACTAACTCATGATCGTCGCGTTGAGGGAGACCTGAAACCGCGATAGAACCGATCACGCCAACCTCTTTGACCTGCACCGGAAATGCTCCTCCGTGAGATGAAAAATCCGTAGAAGCTAACGCATATCGATCGAATAGCGTTGTTTCAGCCTGTTTTAGCGTCAACCCGACCCTATAAGAACTCCGATGAAACCGCGCGACAGTATTGCTCTTGCGACGGATCCATTCGGAGTTGTCCGGCACGCTTCCTGGAAGAGCACTGTAAAAGAGCGGTTGACCAAAATATCTGACGTCAATCACGATGGGGCTCCGGCGAGCGATCCCGAGGTCACGCAATTGCGCGCCAATTTGCCACGCAATTTCAAAATCAAATTTCGGCCAGATCAATTCGGTTTCTTGAAGCTCAATCTTTTCGAGATCGCGGTTAAGATCCATGGGAGGAAGGTGGGAAAAGTGAGAGGTAAGAAGTGATTGGTGAGAGGCGCGACGTAGGCTGGATTCAGGACATCGGTAGCACTATTGTGGGTCGACTTTCAAGCACACCGCCAACGTGCGAGCTACTAGACGATCGGTCAAGACAGGGTGTGGACGTAGATCATCCTTCTTGGCTTTTTACGGAGAGATGCTAGCTTACCCGCCAAGATGTGTACCCCCAAGAAGTTGCTTCATCGGCAACAAGCGCTGATAAACGTCATCAAGCGCGAGCAACCGATCAAGATTCGACCACCGGTACGTCACGAGAGCTGCACCGACACTCGTCGCGAAGCGGAGGAGCTGGTTGAGAAGTATGCTCGTCTGCTGCGAAGGCGGATGTAACGAATAGGTGCCGCAAGCCGGAGGCATGTGAGTCGGCAATCGGTCGCGTTAAACTATCGCCCCGATCCGACGCAAACCGTAATCTGTGTAATCTGCGGATCACAATAAAGCTTCCTAGGGTGCCGCGCTGCGAGCGCTACTTCCGTAAATCTGCGGCGGTTTTCCCGGGTAGACTTATCCCTGCAAAAGAGGGAATCTTGGTCAGGTGAATGATTGAGTTCGATATCCTGACGCTCTTCCCAGGACTCTGTGAGGGAGCTTTTTCGGAAAGCATATTAGGAAAAGCCCGAGAAAATCGGCTTATCCAAGTTTGTTGTCTCGACATCCGGCAATGGGCAACCGGGAAACATCGGGTAACGGATGAGCCACCTTACGGCGGCGGCCCGGGCATGGTAATGAAAGCGGAACCTATCTTTGCCGCGCTTGAGGCGATTCGGCGGCCAGACTCACATGTGATATTAATGTCGGCGGCCGGCCAGCGTTTCACCCAACAAAAAGCTCATGAATTGACGCAAAAGCCGCATTTGATCTTTGTCTGCGGCCATTATGAGGGCATCGACCAACGGGTGGCTGATCATTTGGTCGATGAAGAACTCTCGATCGGAGACTACATTCTGACCAACGGGGCTATCGCCGCGACCGTGATCGTTGACGCCGTTGCGCGCCTGATTCCAGGCGTGTTAGGAGAAGCAGATTCGGCCAAGGATGAATCATTTAGCCATAGCCTTCTCGAATACCCGCATTACACCAGGCCCGCAGATTTCCGGGGCTGGAAAGTGCCGGAGATTCTGCTTTCCGGAAATCACGCCGCGATTGAAGCGTGGCGAAAAGCCGAAGCGCTCAAGCGAACAGTCGAGCGGCGACCCGATTTACGAACGCCGGGAGCGCCGGGAGCGCCGGGAGCGAGCGGAGACGTCGGGAAGAGCGGCACTGACGCAGGCACCCGAACATGAATGTGCGTCTAACTCTGTTCAGAATTGATTTCATCTTCCGATTCCTGTTCGGGCTGGTGATCGAAGCGATCATTACCATCGGGTTGGTGTTCGCGGTGTATCTGGGCTGGTCGCTCACGTTTGATCTCCGGCAAGTCGGACATATCCCGGAGCGATGCTGGATCTACGATGTAGACGGCAACGTGTACAGCCGGCTCTACGGCGAAAACCGGATTTTGGTAAACGTGAATCAGGTATCGCCGTTCTTCAAAAAAGCGCTGTTAGCCCGCGAAGATTCGCGGTTTTACGAGCACCACGGTGTCGATGTTGTGGGTGTATCCCGGGCGTTCACCAGCAACTTAAGTCATTTCACTTTGTTGCAAGGCGGTAGCACTATTACGCAGCAACTTGCTCGCAACAGCTTCGACCTAGGAAAGCGCGATCTAAGCCGGAAGATTCTTGAAGCATTCATGGCTTGTCGAATTGAGCTAACGTTCTCCAAAGACGAGATCCTGGATAATTACATCAATCGTATCTATTTCGGTTCGGGCTACTATGGATTGGAAGCTGCGGCGCGGTCCTATTTTGGGAAATCGGCTTCGCAAGTGAATTTAGCGGAGGCCGCGACGCTGGCCGGTTTGATTCGAAGTCCTAATCGTTATTCGCCAATTAACAACGCAACCGGCGCAGTTGCGCAACGCAACGAGGTGCTGGACCGCATGGCAGAGCTTGGCTATGTCTCAAGCTCTGAAGCCGCTGCGGCGAGAGCGACTCCGCTAAAGGTCGGCGGAAAAAAGTCGTCGGTTCCACAACAAAATTACGCGATGGACGCGTTGTACCGCGAGCTACAAGGGATTGTTTCCCAGGATGAGATCGATAGCGGCGGGCTTAAAATCTATACTACGCTTGACCCGGCCTTGCAGCTAGCGGCGGACTCTGCGGTCGATAGCTGTCTCACGCAGATCGAGGAAAAGGCAGACTATAAGCATCCGCGCAAGAGCACCTTCACCGACGCTGACCGAGCTAACGAGGAAGCAACTCCTTATCTGCAGGGCGCGGCTTTAGTGATTGATAACCATACCGGCGGGATCCGCGCCATCGTCGGTGGTCGTGACTATAAAGATAGCAAATTCAATCGGGCCTTGCAGGCGACGCGCTCCGTAGGGTCAACCGCCAAACCGTTTATCTATGCTGCGGCTTACGAGAGCGGCTTATTTCCCGGCTCCCAGATCAGCGATGATCCTATTCGTCCAGGCGAAGTGGCTGCAGCGCCACATTGGAACCCGGCGAATTCGGACGGCGCAAGTCGAGGGATATTACCGTTGCGAGATGGCTTAATTTTCTCGCGGAATACGATGACAATTCGGGTGGGCGAACATGTCGGCCTGGGCAAAATACAGTCGCTCCTTACTGAGGCCGGACTTAGCAACAACATCCCAAAGTTTCCTTCTATCTATCTCGGAGCGTTCGGCTCTACGCTGAAGGATGTTACCGCCGCTTACAGCGCATTTCCTTCCGGTGGAGTACGGCGGGAGCCTTATCTGATCGAGCGGATCGACGACAAAGAGGGCCATGTCCTGTACCAAGCGCGGCCGGTCCAACGACAGATCTTGAAGCCGGCGATTTCCTGGATGGTGGCTGAGACTTTGCAAGGCGTGCTATCTCGCGGCACAGCGGCATCGGCGAAATCGCTAGGATTGGACAGAATAGCCGCCGGTAAAACGGGCACTACAGATGAATATAGAGACGCGTGGTTCATTGGGTTTACCAATTCTTTGACTTGCGGCGTTTGGGTGGGATTCGATCAGCCGCAGACCATTGAGCGCCGCGGATACGGAGCCGCGCTTGCTCTGCCTATCTGGGTGCGAGTGATGGAAAAGACATCTAAGACCAAATATCCGGATGGTGATTTTCCTTCGCCGGAACCAGTCGTCCAGGCGGAACTTTGCTCAGTATCGAACGAGGTGGCCACAGACGAATGCCGGTCCGCCGGAACCGCTTATAAAGTCAGTCTGCCGCAGTCGATGTGCCCTACGCAGTCGTGCCGGGTGCACCAGGGCGAGCCGATAAATCCAAACTCCCAGCCGGCGGACAATAAAGGCGATCTGAAACAGCGATTCTTGGATTCGCTGAAACATCTGTTCGGTGGATAGCGCGGGCGCGTTGCGATGCGTCGTCTTAAACTCCGCAGGAGCTAGGAGCTAGAATCTAGGAGCTAGGAGGGTTTGGCTGAGCGTGCAGCTGCGCGATCAAATGGGACTTATGCGACTCGTGGGACTTATGGGTCTGTCACATAAGTCCCATGTGTCTCATTGGTCCCATTCAGTCGCAGGGCTCCACGATTTCATTCATGCCGACACCGAGACAGGCCGCCGACCCCCTCACCCCCTCCTGGCTCCTGGATTCTAGCTCCTAGCTTCTGCGGAGTCTAAGACGACGCTTAGACCTGTTTATTGAAGTTCAGGTAAGTGTAGCCGCCGAGGCCGCGCTCGTAGTCGTTCAGGATGCGCATGCCCTCATTTGGTTTCAGACGATCGCTTTTGATAGCAGCGTCTACTTGAGCTTTGACCAACCGGACCAGCTCGTTCTGGTCCCACTGCGTCATGGAGAGAACGCTGATCACCGTGCTACCAGGGATGGTTTCTTCGATGTACCAGCCGCTTTCTTCGTCTTCGTCAAGGAAGACGTGAACCTCGTTAACTCGCCCAAACAAATTATGCAGGTCACCCATGATATCCTGGTACGCACCCAGCAAAAAGAAACCGAGATAGTAAGGCTCACCGTTGATTATGCGGTGCAACGGCAGGGTCTCTTTGACGTCTTGCAGGTCAATAAACTTGCTGACCTTGCCGTCTGAGTCGCAGGTGATATCCACCAAAGTGCCATTGCGGTCCGGTGGATACTGCAATTTATGGATCGGCATGATGGGGAAGAGCTGGCCCAACGCCCAATGATCCAGCAAAGATTGGAAGACCGAGAAGTTACAGAGGTACTGATCGCCCAAAGAGATTTCCAGCTCTTTGACCTCATCCGGGATATAACGCATGCCGCGGCAAAGATTCACTACCGACTCCGCGATCTGCCAGTAGATGGTCTCGATCTTGGCTTTGCTCTCCAGATCAAGTAAACCGAGCTCAAACATTGATTGAGCCTGTTCCTTGACCTGTTGGGCGTCGTGCAGGTTTTCCATCCGGTTCTGCTTGGTAAGCGTCCGCTGGTTTTCGACGATATCGGCTAAGAGTTTCGGATCGGTCTCTTTGATTTCCAGCGATAGGTCGGCCGTGCCTTTCTCGATGGAACCGAAAGCTTCAACAATGAGTACAGAATGATGGGCTACAATCGCTCTGCCTCCTTCGCTCACGATAGCCGGGTGAGGAACCTTCTCCGAGTCAACCACATCCATGATGTTGTAGACCACGTCGCGAGCGTACTCTTGCAACGTGTAGTTCATGGAGCTATCAAAAGCCGTGCGGGAGCCATCATAATCCACTCCCAACCCGCCTCCGACATCGATAAACTCCATCGGGTGCCCCATATGCGCGAGCTTGGCATAGAAACGGGCCGCTTCCCGCACGGCTCGCTTAACCACCCCGATATCCGATACCTGTGAGCCAACGTGGAAATGAACCAACCTCAGGGCATCGGCCATGCCCTCCTCTTTCAAATAGTTGCTCGCTGCAACCAGGTCAGCGGTGGAAAGGCCGAACTTGGCGTTCTCGCCGCCACTAGTCGCCCAGCGGCCATGACCTTTAACCTGCAATCGGACACGCAGACCTAAAATGGGCTGAACACCCATCTCTTTAGAAAGTTGAACGATTTGCCGGATCTCTTCGAGCTTCTCAACGACAATGATGATCAGCTTGCCTAGTTTCCGGCCAAGCAGCGCCAGCTTGATGTAGGTCAGGTCCTTGTAACCGTTGCAGATGATCAAGCTTTCGGGATCGCGATGTACAGCTAAGGCGGCGATCAACTCCGGTTTGCTACCTGCCTCTAGGCCAAAATGGTAAGACGAGCCGGCCTCCTGGATCTCTTCGACCACTTCCCGCAACTGGTTAACTTTGATCGGGAAAACTCCTTTATAGACGTTCTGGTAGCGGGCCTCGGCGATCGCGGACTGGAACGCACGGTTTACCGTTTCCACTCGATGCCGCAGAAGGTCCTGAAAACGGATAACTAGTGGGAAGCTCATGCCGCGATCCCGAGCTTCTTGAACCACTTCCATGAGGTCGATGCTAAGACTCTCCTGTTGAGTCGGCATTACCTGAACGTTGCCCGATCGGTTAATACTGAAGTAGCCCGATCCCCAACGGTCTACGTTATAAAGAGATATCGCGGATGGAATGTCCCAGCTGTCAGACATGATTTCCGCAAACTAAGTGGTGCATTTTCAATTGCAATCGACAGCCGAAAAAAAAGCGGAACTTTTAGAATTCTTCTTCAGACTCGCCCGGACTCGAGCCTTCCTCTTCCATTTTGCGCAGCACGTCCGCCATATCGTCGACCTCTTCCCAGACCTCGCGACTTACATAAATGGCGGCTTTTTGTTGGGCCGCCATGGCGATGCAATCGCTGGGGCGAGCATCGATCTCAATCACTTTTCGCTGATGCAACTCATTTTCGGCACTCAGAATCATACGGGCGAAGTAGGTGCCGCGCTTGAGGTCGTTGATCACGATTCGCTCGATCCGGGCGCCCAGGGCCATCAGGATGTTCGCCAAGAGATCATGGGTTAAGGGGCGCTCCTTCTGGGCGCCCCGCATGAACATGGTAATGGCTTGACCCACGGTTTGATCAACGTAAATCACAAAGATCTTCTCGTCGTTGCCGACAAAGACTGCGCACCCGCCGGTGGTCGGGACCACAGCCCTGACTTGTACTTCGACGACGGGTTTGCTCATGACCGAAATTACTCGTGATGATCGGATCACGTCAACGGGTAGAAATGACGGAATGGGATGAATTGTGAGGTAGATGGTAGGGCGAAAATCTCGGCGCGCCCAGCGGTTGGCCATTTACATAGGGAAGTCGCTCCGGATTTGGTGGGGCGAGGCTCTCGAAAGGCCCGCGATTTGCCGAGCTAAACCGCCCGAACCCTACCGACGAATATGATAGGGCCACAGATGCGCCGAGCCGTGGGCCGCGACAGACCGTGGCTCGGCGCGTTTTAAGGCCTAACAAAATGAGAAGGCTCCGCATTATCAACCACTTCGCTCAAACGATCCGGTCATTCGGGAGCCTCGCCCCACGAATTTTTCGCCCCACCACGTTTTCGGCTGACCACTTCTTTCTGCCTACCGCGTTCTCGGGCGCAGATTCACGAACCAGGTTCTTCTGCAGTCCCGAGGATCTCGATAAGGCGCTCCTGGATGGCGGCGTAAAAGTTGATTTGATGCAGCACCAATTCGCGCGGTGAAAAAGTCTTAGGCGACTCTAATGCAGAGAGCTCCGCTTCCGAGAACTCGTATTTAGCGGCTAAGATCAACCGCGCTTGATTCAGGGCGTTCAGCCAGGGGTCTCCATGTTCCATTGGCACCAAAAACCGGCCGAGATGGCCGACTTTCATTTTCAACAGGCCCAAATCCGCTTCTACGGTCTCCTTCGCTGAACGGAAAAGATGCTGCAGCTCCGGTCGGACATATTCGTTCCAATCCTGAAGCAAATCCGGTTCGGTTGCGTCCGCTGGCGCGGGAAATACTCTCGATTCAGCGTTGCTGCCTGGGTCAAGCTCACAACAAGCCGGCACCTGCCTTAGAAGTTCTGCTTCGATGCGTTCGATGCGGGCGAACTCTATTGCCTTTTTTTTCCACTTACGAATCAACATCCCTCAGATTTCTCCAGAGTCGCTTGCAGGAGATAACCATGCAGCTGCTGGACATATAGTTCGGCGTGCTCTCGGTCACCACTCCAAACGACCGATTGGCCAAGGTGATGCACTTCGAGCATGTGTCGAGTGGCGCGGTCACGGGAATAACCAAAGACCTTTTGGAAAACCATGGTGACATAAGACATCAAGTTCACCGGATCGTTGTGAACCACTACGTTCCACGGAGTCGCTAGCTGCACCTCCGTTTTGGTATCGATAGCAGTCTCAGGCATTCGAACTAATGGCCTCCGATTTCGTCTCGACGGAACGCCGAAAGAAGTCGTTGACCTCAGACAAGCCGAGCGCAAGCAGTTCCGCTTGATGGTCCGGATCTGCAATTTCGCAAACTAGCTCCTGTAACAGATAGGCTTGGACAGCGGTGCGTGGCGCGATCGAAAAACCTGCTGCCCGGACCGCAAATAACGTTGCAAAATGACCAGGCGCACTTCCGGCGGCGACCGCACGTTGAACTCGCTCCAGGGTTCGATCGGTTTTCAATGACTTCGCTAAAAGCAGGTGCCGCCCCGCTTCGACACTTTTGGCTTCGGTTTCTTTTGAAAGCAGACCTGAGAAAGCACGATCAAGTCCTAAAATTTCCCGAACAAATTGCCGCGATGAGAGCGCTTGGACTTGGACCAAGTGAGGAAGAATAAACGGCTGAAAGGACGAACGAGTCCAATGTGACCAGCTCTGTTCAAGGTCAGAGTCGGCGTTCCATGAGATTCCTTTCTTGAAGGCGGTACCCGACCCGCAGCGAGTCGTAATTTCGAGCAGCGCTTCAAAACCGAATCCCTCTGACGAGTTTCCCATGCGCTGGAGCCTAACACGACTTCAAACGACAGTCACGATTTGAGGAGCGCGGGGGGCGTTTGGGCGTATCGGCGTGTCGGCGTGAGGAACACTTGGGGTCTGCGGGCGGATGGGACCTATGAGACTCATGAGACTCATGAGACTCATGTGACTTATGTGACTGACCCATAGGTCCCATGAGTCGCATAAGTAACATCTGCTCGCGGAGCTGGACGCTCGGCCACGCGCCGATACGCCGACACGCCCAAACACCGATACGCCTCTCACTTGCCGTGTCCCAAAAACCACAAGACCTCACCGTTGACGGGCTTCACTTCCTCCGACGGGAGGCCGCTGTTTCCGGCTAACACGCGGTCGATTATCGGTTGTTTCGTCTTGTCGTTGACGGTAAAGACGACGCACCGCGCTGCATTGATCATCGGAAACGTGAAGGTGAGGCGGTTGGCGTTGAATTTGGGGACGAAATTGGCCACCACATTCTTTTGCGTCTCCTCGAGAGCCGCGGTCTCCGGAAATAGAGACGCGGTATGACCATCCTCTCCTAACCCAAGCAGAATCAAATCATGCCGGTACCGCTGCTCGCCAAATCGTTTGCCGAGATGTTGAAGCGCAGTGTCGTATTCCTCGGCACCTTCGTTGGGTTCGATCTCCCCTTTCATCCGCAGCACTTCGCCGGGGCTGGTAACAAGAAGAAATGATTCCGACGCCATCCGGTAGTTGCTTTGGCTGTCATCAGGAGGAACACAGCGCTCATCTCCAAAAGTAATGATCCATTTTCTCCAATCACAATCCTCGAGGGAGAGCGCCTCATAGATAGGACGAGGGGTGTTCCCTCCACTGAGGGCGAGACGAAAGAAACCGCGCGCGTCGATCGCTTGAGAAGCAGTATCCTTAATGAAGCGGGTAACCTCGGCGACAAAAGAATGAGTACGGACGATCTCTGGCTTCATAAAAGTTTTGGGGTCAATAGGAAATCCAGGGTTCCAGCGCCTGGTTTCGCCTCCGACAAAGTCAGTTTAGCCAAACCGGCTTTGCGAAGCCGTATGCTTTCCGAGCCGCCGCCAATCGAAGCGACAATAAACTCGCTTAGATCAGGCTCGTGCCCGACTAGCATCAAGGTCTCAGGGTCAGAAAATTTGCTCAAAGCCGCGAATGCTGCTGCTGGATTCATACCCGCAGAAAGAAGCTCTACGGTTTCGAGCTTTGCTTTTTCTCCGAGTTCCTTCCAAACCAGTTTGGCGGTCTGTTGCGCGCGGACCAAAGGGCTAGTTAGGATCACCGCCGGATAGATTTCGTGCTGGCTACAAAAACGTCCTATGTCTTTTGCCTGATCGCGCCCCTTCGAGGTCAAAGACCGTTCTGCATCGGTACGGGCTTCGGGTTCCGCTTCGGCATGCCGGAGAATGTAAAGGGTGAGCATCGGTTCAGCAGGTCAGTAACCAGTAAGCAGTAATCAGTGATCAGCAAACGTAAACTCGCTACAAGGGGTGGCGCGAAAGTAATCAGTAATCAGTTTTAAAACCGCAACCGGGACGCCGGCCACAAGCGTACTGATTGCTGACTTACTGATTACTTTTCGGGCCCCTCCGGCCCAAATGCCTCAATAAACGCCACCTCGACGGCCAGGGCTTCCTGGATATTTCTGGAAAGATTTTGTTGGAGACCCACCAAAGCCTGACAGCGCCGGAGTAATTCGGGGACCGAATACATCTTGGCGAACTTCTCGATATCGGCGCTAAACGGGCTAGTGCTTTCGCCGCCGTTCTCAATGCGAACGGCTTCGGCGAACCATTCCATGAGCCTATCAACTAAAGTGGAGCGCACTTTCACAAAGCGGCTCTCCGTCAGAACGAGCAACCGTTCTCCTTCGCGTTCGAGCCAGCGTCCGTCGGTCCGCTGCTGGTAGATCTCGGTTTCTTGGCTCAGTTTTTCGTCGTGCTCCGATTCAATGGCGGCTCGAGCGCTCTGGAGCTGATCTTGGAAAGCTCGGGCCAGAGTCAGGGCGCCGGCAATGGTATTGGGTCGTTCTCGGCAAACCCGGGCGACCTTCACTAACAAAGCGTCGCCGGCCGGATCCAGGACCGGCCCGGGCGGTACTCGCAAGGAAATCCGGATGCAACGAGACTGAACGGTCTCCAAGAGCGCTTCAGGTATAGCGGTAAGCAGGAGAAGGATAGAATTGAGAGGCGGCTCTTCCAACGTTTTAAGGAACGCGTTGCTAGCCTGGGGCATAAGGCGGTCGGCATCAACAATAACGCCGAACTTCCATGCGCCCGTGCTCGACTTCATCCGGAGGGCGTCTTCGAGCTCCCGGATTTGCTCTACCAAGATCCGACGAGACTTAGATTCCGGTTCGACCAAGTGATAATCCGGATGCGTTTCCGGCGAAGCAGCTTGATTTAGTTCAGCAAAGAATTTGCGCGCCAGGTCGCGTTTGCCGGAACCATCGACCCCGGTAACCAAGTAGGAGTGAGGCAGCCGGCCTCCGTTCTTCGCCCGAATCAGGTATTGAAGTGCTTCGTCAACTAAGAATGGCATCGATCTCCTTCCAAATCGCGGCTTCGACTTCGTCTGCGGATCGGGCGGCGTCCACAATCTTGATGCGTTCCGGGAATTCTCGAGCGAGCTGGAGATATCCTTCTCTGACTTTCTGATGAAATTCGGGCGGAAGTTCTTCCATCCGGTCAGGACTATTGACCGGCCGAACTCTGCGCAACCGGCGGTTTCGTATGGTCTCAAGGTCAAGGTCCAGTAAGAAGGTCACGGCTGGACGCAACCCGGCACAAACAAACTCTTCCATTTTGCGAATAAATTTTAGTCCGATCCCCCGAGCGATCCCCTGGTAAACCGTTGTCGAATCGGTGAAACGGTCTGCCAACACAATTTTGCCGGCATGGAGAGCGGGCCGAATGACCTCTTCTATCAGTTGGGCTCGGCTCGCCCCAAAAAGCAGGAGTTCGGCAGCCGGCGTCAGGGTAAGGCCTTGCTCGGAATGCAGCAAAAGATTGCGGATGGCTTCACCGGCCCGCGTAGAACCTGGCTCTCGAATGGCGATAACTTGGCGCCCTATGGATTCCAATTTTTCAACCAAGCGAGCGACCTGAGTCGACTTACCGCAGGCCTCTCCACCTTCAAAACTAACAAAAAGTCCCGGCATTAGTGCAGCTGATACGAGTTAACAAAGACAAACGAGTTCGAAGATCTGCTGAATGCCACTATATTTGCAGAAATGAGTCAATACTGGCTGGTTAAGCAAGAACCCACTGCCTATTCCTGGGACCAATTTGTCGCCGATGGCAAGACGGATTGGACTGGGGTTCGGAATTTCCAGGCCCGCAATAACCTTCGGGCGATGAAGTCGGGCGACCAGGTGCTTTTCTATCACAGTGTGAACGGTAAGGCCGTTGTAGGGGTGGCGGTAGTCAGTCGTGAGGCTTTTCCGGACCCGACTGCCCCCAGCGGAGATTGGTCCGCCGTAGAGATCAAACCGGAGCGCCCGGTCAATCCTCCGGTAAAATTGGAACAGATCAAAGCTGAGCCAAAGCTCGCTCAGATCCCTTTGCTGCGGCAATCCCGGCTTTCGGTGATGTCTCTCTCGAAACAGGAGTTTGATGAGGTATTGGGGTTGGCAGGAGGGTGATTCGTGAGAGGTGAGAGGGTAACTTGGTGGGGCGAGGCTCCCGAAGGACCCGGCAATAAAGCAAAGAAACTCCATGGACACCTGGCCTAAGGTGAGCGAGGCCGAAAAAACGCGCTTCAGCCTGCAGATTCGCCATCACCGATGCAAAAATCGGGCTAATCTCTTGGCTTTGGTGGCGACTTGAGGCAACATTGGGCGCAGTTTTATGTCAGCTGTGTCGTCTCGTGGTTCAACGACCCATCCCCGAAGCTCGACTGCCAAAATTCCTAAACGAAGACGCCGGCATCATTCTCAACGGTCTGGGATTTGGTGGTTGCCCTTAGCGATTCGAACCAGCCTTTGGCTGGGGGTAATCGCGCTGATTACCGTGGTGGTAACGCTTCTGATGAACGGCGGATTCGATGATCCAAATCCGCAAAGCAAGACCATTCAGTTAACCGATCAGGATATTGACCCGGAAACGACCAATCTGGGGAAGACATTTCTGCACCAGAATCAGGTCGACCAGCGCTTGGCCTTTTATTTATGGGCTGAAGCTCAGGAAAGATTGCCAGCGGATACTCTGACTGAAGTGCGCAACGCTCTTACGCACGGAGCGGTGACGCTCGCAATCGGACCGCTGGTCAAGCAAATGAGCGAAGACGTCGATCAAGGGAGAGTAGCGGCCTATACGGTCTGGTTTGAACCTGATGACCAACACGCCACCGGCGCCGTTCGCCTGCTTTTGAATGGGACCGAGTTGGGCCAATTCCCGGTTGGATCCGATCGTTACGCGATCACTTTCTACGCGAAAACCGGATCTGTTTTACATCTGCAAATCGCGGCTGCTTCCGACTCCAGATCGCCGGTTGTTTTCCGGGCGGTTACGGCCACCAGCGAGGCGGTTACGCGTAAATTGGCCGCTGGGAAGACCGATTCTTGGGATATGCTGGTGCAGCAGACGTATGAAGTTCACAATCCTTGATCACCAAGAACCGAGGTGGACAAGGGAACGGCGTAGGCAGGTTGGCAAGAATATGCCCAAGGGAAGATGTTGTTCTCCACGAGTGGGGCTTGACGGCGGCATGGGTGCACGAATTAGTTAGGCCCCTATGAAAACCTTGGGTCAAATCGCGAAATATCTTGATGGCGAATTGCGCGGCGACGCCGATGTCGCGATTACCAGGGTCGTCCACCCGGCTCTGGTCCGCGGGCCGGAAGATTTGGCCCTGGTCCTTTCCGGAAGTGTTTTAGATCTCTTAAAACAGAAGCAGGTGGCGAATGCCGTGGTTCCCGCCGAGCTGGGACCGGTAGACGTGCCTAATTTCGTGCTCGTGCCGAGGCCGCGCCTGGCTTTAGCCCGCCTTCTCGAACTATTCGAACGACCCGCCTACTCCACTGAGGGTATCCATCCCAGCGCCGTTATCGATCCCACGGCTAAGATCGGCTCCAACACCAGCATAGGCCCACATTGCTGGATAGGGCCGAATTCAGTGATTGGCGCCGGATGCCGACTGATTTGCAATGTCAGTGTGGGTGCCGATGTCAAAATTGGAGATCAATCCCTCATCCATGCCGGAGTGTCTATTGGAGATCGCTGTGAGATCGGTAACCACGTGATAATTCAGCCGAACGCAATCATCGGAGGCGACGGATTTTCGTTCGTTACGCCGGAACCGGGCAGTGTCGAGTCAGTGAGACCGAAAAAGAGAACCGAGGTCACGAGCTTCAATCACGAGATCGTGCGAGTCAATTCTATCGGCAACGTCGTGATAGAAGATCACGTCGAGATCGGCGCCTGCACCTGCATCGATAGGGGTACTTTGGGCGAGACTCGCATCGGCAGAGGTAGCAAACTGGATAACCTGATCCAAATCGCACATAACGTGACGATCGGACAGAATTGCTTAATCGCGGGACAAGCTGGCCTTGCGGGCACCTCGAAGCTCGGCGACCGGGTCGTGATGGGAGGACAATCTGGGGTGCCTGACCACATGGTGGTTGGCGATGATGCGGTGATCTGGTCCCAAGCCGGCGTTGCCGCGAATGTGCCCGCTAAGCAGGCTGTTGGCTCGACCCCGGCTATGCCGCTGCGGGATTTCTTTGAGCGAGAAATACACATAAAACGGCTCCCAGCAATGCAACGCCAATTGAAAGAGCTGCAAAAGGCTGTCGCCGATCTGCAGAAGGAGTTAGGGAAGGGCTGAAGAGTTCACCGTTCTCAGTTCTCAGTTCGCGGTTCGCGGTTCGCGGTTCTCAGTTCGCGGAGCTATAAATGCGCCTTATAAAGCTCAGAGCCAGTCTCAACCAATGGAATGGCCCAACTGTGAACCGCGAACCGTGAACTGTGAACCGCGAACCCAATGAAGACCCTCGGTGAAATTGCCAAATACCTAGACGGAAAGCTGCAGGGTGATCCTGCAGTTGTAATTAACCGAATCGTTCACCCGGCTTTAGTGCAGGCCCCGGATGATCTGGCTCTGGTGCTATCGGCCAATGTTTTGGATCTGCTCAAGCGGAACCAGGTGACCAATGCGATCGCTCCGGCGGAGCTAAACTCGCTCGAGGTGCCAAACTACATCTTGGTTTCGCGTCCCCGCCTGGCGTTGGCTAGGTTGTTGGAACTGTTCGAGCGCCCGGTCTATTCAGAAGAAGGAGTTCATCCGACCGCTGCGATCGATCCCACTGCCAAGATTGGGGAGAAGGTGAGTATCGGCCCACATTGTTGGGTCGGGCCAAATTCCGTCGTCGGAGCCGGTAGCCGTCTGATTTGTAACGTGAGCATCGGCGCCGATGTGAAAATCGGCGCGAAAGTGTTGATGCACCCAGGAGTAAATGTTGGCGATCGGTGCAAAATTGGGAACCGGGTGATTATCCAACCCAACGCGAGCATTGGTGGCGACGGATTTGCTTTTGTGACGGAAGAACCTGGCAATGTAGAGGCTGCCCGGCAAAAGAAACAGATTGTTGAAGGCACCAATGCCAATAGCGAACGGGTGCGGGTCAACTCAATTGGGGATGTGGTAATTGAAGATGACGTTGAAGTTGGGACCGGGACCTGTATCGACCGGGGAACGTTAGGCGAGACCAAGATCGGGAGAGGCACAAAGATTGATAACCTGGTGCATATCGGCCACAACGTCACCATCGGTAAGAATTGTCTGATTGTTGCTCAGGTCGGTATGGGCGGTAGCGCGAAGGTGGGCGAGCGGGTGGTCATGGGCCCCCAAAGTGGATTGCCCGACCATATGTCGATCGGCGATGACGCCGTCGTGGTGGCACAGGCGGGGTTGGCTGGTAGCGTGCAGGCACGGCAGACCGTTGTCGGAACCCCAGCAATTCCATTGCGAGAGTTCTTGCACCAACAGATGAATATCAAGCGATTTTCCCGGCTTAATCAGCGAGTCAAGGAACTGGAGGCGAAGATCGCTGAGATGGAAAAAAGGCTCGGGGGCTAAGCGAAAGGGCGAAACGGCGAATGGGCGAAACGGCGACGCGGCGAGCTCGGCGCGAAGCGCTCGAGCTAACAGAGACATCCATAAGTCCAATCATCCATTCGCCGACCGCAGGCGACCTCTTGGCCTCGTCAGATCCGTTACGATCATGCGCGTCTCGCCGGTGCGCCTTTCGCCCATTCGCCGACTCGCCTTCTGGCTCTGACTCCTTAGCATTGACACCCGTCGGTCTCTGAATACCCTTGAACGCCTCAATGAAGACGGTTGTATCTTCCGCTGATGCTCCTGCCGCGATCGGGCCTTACTCCCAGGCAATCCAGGCTGGTCAGCTGTTATTTTGCTCCGGACAGCTTCCGGTAATTCCGAAGACGGGAGATTTGGTCGCAGTGGATGCCAGCGCTCAAGCGCGGCAGGTACTGGAAAATTTGGGAGCGGTTTTGAAGGCGGGCGGCAGTTCCTATGTGAACGTCGTCAAGACCACCGTATTTCTCACTGACTTAAACGATTTTGCTGCCATGAACAGCGTCTACAGCGAATTCTTCCCGGACGCAGCGCCTGCGCGGTCGACCATTCAAGTGGCTGCCCTTCCGAAAGGCGCGAAAGTCGAGATCGAAGCGATCGCATTGAAACCTGCCTAAGACCTGTGCCCGAGCCGATTGTACAGTTATTCGAGCGATCCGGTGCCCTTCTGCGCGGTCATTTTATTCTCAGTTCCGGACTACACAGCCGGGAGTACTTCCAGTGCGCCTTGGTTTTGCAATACTCGGACTTAGCAGCACAGATCTGTCACGAGTTGGCCGCAAAGCTCCGCGAGGTGGAATGTGATTCGGTCATCTCGCCTGCCCTGGGCGGAATTATCGTCGGCCAAGAAGTTGCCCGGAACTTGGGAAAACGCCACATCTTCGCTGAAAAGGAGAATGGGAAGCTCGTTCTCCGACGGGGGTTTACGATCAGACCGGGAGAGCGTTTCCTGGTGGCAGAAGACGTTGTAACCCGGGGTGGAAAAGTTCAAGAAACGATCGACATTGTAAAACAACATGGTGGGTCTGTAGTGGCAGTTGGATCAATAGTGGACCGGAGCGGCGAACATCGCCCAAATTTCGGATGTCGATTTGAAAGTTTGGTGCGTCTAAACGTTGAAACGTTCAGTCCAGATCAATTGCCGGCAGATCTCGTATCAATCCCGGCAGTGAAGCCGGGCAGTAAATGACAGAATGCGGTTATGGCTAACTTGGTATTAAAGGCAATCCTGGGGTCAAAGAACCAGCGCGAGGTGCGCCGGCTCAAGCCATTGGTTGCCCAGATCAAAGAGCTCGAAGAACAGTATCAGAAGCTGAGCGACGAAGAGGTCCGCGCCAAGAGCCTCGGTTGGAAGTCGGAATTGGCAAGTATCGAGGATCCGGAGGACCTGGCGCGTCGCCTAAACGAGATCCTTCCAGAGGCGTTCGCTATGGTGAAGGATGCGGCCCGACGTCTTTGGGACAAGAGCTGGCTGGTTTGCGATCAACCAGTGATGTGGAACATGATCCATTTCGACGTCCAGCTGATGGGCGGAATAGCGCTGCACCAGGGAAAGATCGCCGAAATGGCAACGGGCGAAGGCAAGACCCTGGTGGCAACTTGTCCCCTTTATTTGAACGCCCTATCCGGGCGCGGCGTTCATCTGGTCACGGTGAACGACTACTTGGCTCGACGGGACGCTGAGTGGATGGGAGAACTGTACCGATTCCTCGGGCTGACGGTTGGTTGCATCCAGCACGACCAGTCTCCTCAAGAACGCAAAGCGCAGTACGACTGCGATATCACTTACGGAACCAACAGCGAGTTTGGTTTCGATTACCTGCGCGACAACGGCATGGCTACCTCAAGGGAGCAACAGGTCCAGCGAGGGCACTATTATGCGATTGTCGATGAAGTTGACTCGATCCTGATCGATGAAGCTAGAACTCCGTTGATCATCAGTGGTCCTGCTACCGTTTCCTCCCATCAATACGACAAGTTTAAGCCGTTGGTCGAACAGCTGGTAAAACGGCAAACCATGCTGTGTACAAGGCTCGTTTCGGAAGCCAAGGAAACTTTGGACAAGGGTGATACCGAAGAAGGCGGCCGGCTGCTCTTTAAAGTGAAACTGGGGCAGCCCAGGAACAAAGCGCTTCTCCGCATGATGGAAGAGCCGGAGAACCGTAAAGCGCTCGATAAATCTGAGCTCTCTTTCTATCAGGATTCGCGGAAAGACGAATTGGTAGCGCTCAAGGAGGAGCTCTATTTCGCCATCAACGAACGGCAACAGGAAGCCGATCTGTCGGAAATGGGGCGTTCGTATCTGAATCCGGATGATGCGGATGCTTTTGTTCTGCCAGATTTGATCAGCGAATTTACTGACATCGATCTGGACCCAGAAGTCACGGCCGAGCAAAAAGAAGAAAAAAAGCGAGCTAGACAGCAGTTCTGCGATAGCCAGGCGGAGCGGATTCACAACATCTCGCAATTGTTGAGAGCCTATTGCCTCTTCGAAAAGGACGTCGAGTACGTCGTTGAGGAAAACAAGGTTGTGATCGTCGACGAGCATACCGGTCGGAAGATGCCAGGACGCCGTTGGAGTGACGGTCTTCACCAAGCGGTGGAAGCTAAAGAAGGCGTACAAATCGATCGCGAGACTCAGACTTTAGCGACCATCACGATCCAGAACTATTTCCGCCTCTACTATAAACTCGCGGGAATGACAGGAACGGCTGAGACCGAAGCCAACGAGTTTCACGATATCTACAAATTGGACGTCGTCGTAATTCCGACCAATCGGCCGATCGTTCGGAAGGACAATAACGACCGGATCTATAAGACCCGGCGAGAGAAGTACAACTCGGTGATCGATGAGATCAAAAACTGTTACGCGAAAGGACAACCGGTCTTGGTGGGAACAGCCTCCGTCGAAGCTTCCGAGCTGGTTTCGCGGATGTTGAAGCGGGAAAAAATTCCGCACAACGTGCTCAACGCGAAATATCACCGGCAAGAGGCTGAGATCGTCGCGCGAGCGGGGCAAGGCGGCACGGTGACCATCTCCACCAACATGGCCGGCCGCGGTACCGACATTAAACTTGGGGAAGGTGTCCCCGATCGTGGCGGTCTGCACGTCCTCGGCACCGAGCGACATGAGTCACGGCGAGTCGATCGCCAGCTACGCGGCCGCTGCGCCCGGCAAGGCGACCCTGGCTCGTCCCGATTCTACGTCAGTTTCGAAGACGATTTGATGCGCAATTTCGGAGCTTCCGAGAGGATGACCGCAATGATGGAGCGTTTCGGTCTCAAGGAAGGCGAAGAACTGGAGCATGCATGGCTTAACAAGAGCGTTGAAACAGCCCAGAAGCGGGTAGAGCAGCGGAATTATCAGATCCGGAAACGGACACTCGACTTCGACGATGTAATGAACAAGCAACGCGAGGTCATCTACACATTCCGGAATGAGGCGCTGGATACTCCGGAGCCGCGGAAGCTGATTTTGGAAATCGTCGACGAAATTGTACCGGAGAGAGTCCGCGAATACTTGGAGCCAGTCGATGGATCGGATGCCAATCCGGACGGCTTGCTCCAATGGGTGAACACGACATTCCCGCTGGCTCTTAGCCGTTCAACCGCAAATTTGGACAGCCGGACCTTGGAGGAAAACTCCCAGTTTGTCGTCGACAGGATCAAGACCGCATACGGACAAAAGGTTCAACATGAAGAAAGCGAAGCTGTAGCCGGACTTGAACGCTACATCCTGCTGAACGCGATCGACCGGCTGTGGCAAGAGCATTTGTATGCCATGGACGGTTTGCGCGAAGGTATCTATCTGCGCAGTTATGGCCAAAAGGACCCTCTCGTCGAGTACAAGGCGGAGGCCTACGACATGTTCAGCCAACTAATGGGAAGCATAAAAAACGAAGTGCTTTCCAATCTGTTCAGAAGTACCACCAATCTGATGGCGTTCGAACAATTCCTGGCCACACTTCCCTTCGGGCTGAATGCGCCCGATCAGGCTCCCGTTGGAGCTCGCCCTGGACCGGGGCCGATCCCCAGAAGGGAAAACTTGGGGTTGGGCACGCAGCCAGCCGGCAACGGTGACGGAGAAGGCGAGGTGGAACTTGTGATCCCGCAACGTCAAAAGACGGTCACGACCGTCGGCCGGAACGAGCCTTGTCCCTGCGGCAGCGGCAAGAAATATAAGAATTGCCACGGCCGGGTGGCGTGAAGGGGCAAAGTCGTAGTCATTCTCGTCCTCGAGGGAAACAGCCAGGGATAACCATCTAGTTGCGCTGGGTCTGACACATCTCTTCCAGCTGACATGTCACGCTGAGCCTCACACCGCCTAATCGAGGACGAGGACGACGACGAGGACGAGAACGAATTTAGGCCTCGATAAAGGGTTTGCCCTAGCCCGGAGATTCAATTATAGATTGTCAAGTAACACGGGAGATCCGGGGTGATGGCTTGTGAGCCCGGAATCTAGTGGGCGATGATCGCATTGCTTTTGGATGCTTCTCCTTAGCATGGCGGTCCCCTTTAAAACAGGGATGCCTCGGCTAGGTGCTCACACTGTAATTGCTACGGCTGATCTCGTCAGTTGCGGTGAAGGCCTTGGGTTAGAGGGTTATTTCGGCCCAAACTGTTCTTTCTCAGTGTGCGTAGTGCATGCCCTTCACCGATGAACTTCATACTCGTGACCCAATGAAATCCCAATCAATGCATTACTCAGGACGACGCTCTCGTAGGGGACGCCGCAAACGCTCTGGTCAAGGAGGAGCCCCAATAACAACAAAACCAAAACCCACGTTTTGGCAGCGAGTGATCGCTTTCTTTAAGGGCCCTCAAGTAGCGGCACCTCCAACCACGACAACAGCAACAACAACAGCAACAACAAAACCCGCCGAGAGACAGGGTCAGAATGGCGCTACGAAGGAGAAAATCAGTCGTAAGCCGGAACTGGTCGAGGTTACCTCACCAAAGCTTTACGTAGGTAACCTTTCGTTCGACGCCACCGAAAGCGACTTGTTCGATCTCTTCAATGGGGTCGGCCAGGTACGCAACGCTGAGGTGGTCTGCCACAAGTATACCCAGCGCTCGAAAGGGTTCGCGTTCGTCCAAATGACAACGCTCGAGGAAGCCAGGCGAGCAGTTAAAGAACTCCATGATAAAGAGTTTCTTGGACGCAAACTTGTAGTCAGCGGTGCGAAAACACCAGACATAGAACGCGCTGCTTAAAAAGTTCCTCCAATAGAGCTTGAAACCCGCTTTTGTTTCGATAAAGGCGGGTTTCTCTTTTTTCCACGTGAGCGCACCTCGGTTTTTTATACTGGCTGGACCAACCGCGGTCGGAAAAACCGAATTCGCAGTCGAAATCGCCGAACGCATGGGTACCGAGATCGTCGGTGCGGACGCTTTTCAGATTTATCGAGGGTTCGAGATCCTTTCAGGAAAGCCGTCAACGTCTCTGCAAGCTCGGGTTAAGCACCATGTTCTCGGTGTTCTGCCAGCGACGGAGTCTTGCGATGCTACCCGGTACGCCGAGCTGGCTGGAAAAGAAATCCAAGACCTGAATCGTCGAGGATTGGTGCCGCTGGTGGTGGGAGGCTCGGGTTTTTACATCGATACGCTCTTAAATCCCCTCCCCGAGCTGCCTGCAGGCGACTCCGCGCTACGATGCCAGCTCTCCCAGGAACCTTTGGAGTCTCTGTTATCGGAACTCGAAGAACGCGATCCAGAAGCTTTCTATGGGATCGACCAGCAGAACCGTCGTCGAATTGAGCGGGCCATAGAAGTTATTCGGCTGACAGGTAAACCGTTTTCTTCATATCGCCGTCCAAACTCACCGGGGCGGCAACTACCCGGATTGGTCTTGACGCGCCCCAGAATAGAGCTTCATCGGCGAATCAATGAGCGAGTTCATTGGATGCTGGAAAATGGAGCAATCCAGGAGGTAGCCTCGGCTAGCGAATTGAGCACAACCGCCGTCCAGATGATTGGAGTGCCCGAGATCCAAAAATTTCTGAGGCAGGAAAGCTCGCTCGAGGAATGTACCCGGGCAATTCAGACAGCGACCCGCCAGTATGCAAAGCGGCAGAATACCTGGTTTAAGAAACAACCTTTTGCTTCGTTTGATGCCGATAGACCACTCGAAGAAGCAGTTGAGTATTTCCAGCGGGAGCAAAATTGGTAAGTAGGCCTCGTACTTCTCACGCATGGATTTTGCAGCCACTGTCGACGACGGACCAACGCCCACCCGGAGGGGCGTCGCATTCCGCGGTCGCAGGGCGGGTAGGTATGGCGGTTTCTAGAAGAGATGCAGAAACTCGGCGCTGATGCGACGCGACGCCCACGTGCGCGAGGAATAATCCAGGGTGTGTCAAACTCGTCGACGTGAATACGCGATGGGCCCCCGGGCGTCACCTCTTTCCACACGCCGGTGTTGCCCAATTCCGAGGCGTCGACACCCACCACAGCTGCGAACGCGGAATGTGACGCCCCTTCCGCCTTCATTCGATGTCGAGTCAAAGTCGCGGACGACCCTCAGAGCGAACTATGGCGGACAAGCCGTCTGGGTATTGGCCCGCCGCCAATCACCAATCACTTTTCGCTTCTCAGCCGCGCCACCTCCGCGGGCCTCAGCAATCTGAACTCTCCCGGTTTAAGGACACTATCAGACAGCGGTCCAATCTTGGTTCTATGCAGTTTTCGGACCTTGTAGCCGATAGCTGCCAACACCCGCCGTACCTGGCGGGTAAGCCCTTGGGTCAGGACCACCCGAACCTGACGGGAGTTCAATTTAACCAGAGAATCGAAACGAGCTCGCCCTTCGGCCAAATAGACACCGCGTTTTACTTTTGGCAGGTCGGCCATCTGAAACTCACGGTCTAAGGTGACCAAGTATTCTTTTGGCATCTTATACCGAGGATGAGTCAGCCGAAGCGTTAGTTCGCCGTCGTTCGTCAGGATTAGCAACCCTTCGGAATCCAAGTCCAACCGCCCAACATGCGCCAGCTGGTGGAAGGTCGTGGGGAGCAAATGATAGATGGTCGGCCGGGCACGATCGTCGGACCTGGTCGTGAGGTAGTCGACCGGCTTATTAAGCAAAACGTAGATTAACTCCGCGGGACGGACGACCTTCCCATCGACTTTGACTGAGTCCGTAGGACCAACCTGACTGCTAAGCTCCGTGCAGACAGCCCCGTTAATGCTTACGCGCCCGGCAAGAATGATTTCCTCAACTGCCCGCCGTGAGGCGACGCCGGACTGGGCCAGATAACGGTTTAGGCGCATAGAGGGTTATAAGTTATAAGTTATAGGTTTTAGGTTCTAAGTTGTGAGTCGTTTTGACGACCAACCTAGAACGGGAAATCAAACCTATAAAGCCTCGTGAGCGCAGCTGCTTCTTCAGGGGATAACGCTGAATTTGAGCCGCCTCTAACGCGTGCAGGTGAGGTCGCTGAGGACCAACTTAGAACTTAAAACCTAAAACGTAAAACCTAGAACCGTCCTAGGCGTCTGGCTTCGTCTTGGGTAAGCCGATCACGCGGTCGCCGGGCTTAAACACGCCGCGCTTCTTGAGGAGCTCGACTCGTTCAAACCTTTTCAGCACGTTTCTCTTTGTCTGGATAGTGCTGGCTCCTTTTAAACTCCGATGCTGTGACATGACTTTTAGTGCGTTGGGACGGCGACAGTAGCCGACAAAATCCACCATTGCAAGAAGATGATCAGGCCCGTTTATCGTTTCGCCCTTGCCAGCGTTGGTGGTCAGCAACCAGTAATCAGTGTCGCAGTAATCAGTCCGGAAGCCGATAGCGTCGGCCTAGGAACATCGAAACTGATTACTGACTCACTGGTTACTGGCTACTTCGCAGCCACCTCTCACCTTTTGATCCACGCTAAATCAGGCCGAGTTTCATCTTGCCGGCCTCGCTGATCATCTCCTGGCTCCACGGCGGATCCCATACCAACTCCACACTGGCCTCGTCCACACCGGGAATTGCCAAAATCTTTAGTCTGGCGTCCTGAGCGATGGCAGGACCCATTCCGCAACCAGGCGCGGTTAAGGTCATTTTAACATCCACATTGGTTCCACCGTCCGAGGCGTTAGAGACTTGGCAATCGTAAACTAGACCAAGGTCAACGATATTTACCGGAATTTCCGGATCGTAAACCGTTCGCAACTGGTCCCAAACGGCTTCCTCGGCAACGTCCCCGCTGGGATGCTCTTCTTTTTTGCCGGCCGTTTTCGATTCCAGTCCTAATGCATCGGCGTCGGCGTCACTGACTCGGAACAAGCCATAGTCGCAAGCGATCGTATAGCTGCCTCCTAAATTCTGGGTGATGATGACCTTGGTATCGGCTGGAATCGTGGTCTTTAAACCCGCGGGAATCTGAATGGCTTCGCAATCCCGGCTTAATACAATTTCGTTGTGCTCACTCATTCTTGCGGCTCCAATTTTATCTGTTTGGGCTTAGCATCGCGACCTTGAAAACTTTCCAATAGGGTGGGAGCCAATGCTTCGGTATTCACCGGTGTCGAATCTGGCGCGAGAGCAGATCGAAGAGCGCCCTCTACCAACTGGGCGCAATGGATTTTTACGGGCGGCAACGGCCCCAAAGGAGCCGAGAGTTCCCGGCTATCCATCTTCAAGGCTTCTTCAGGAGTTTTACCAGCGATTAATTCGGTGGCCACACTGGCTACGGCAATCGCGGTCTCACAACCAAAGGTCTGAAACGTTGCCCGATCAATTACTCGCTTTCCGCCTTCTTCCCTGAATTTCACCCACATCCGCAACATGTCGCCGCAATCGACGCTACCGACGGTGCCGACCGCATCCGCGCCTTCCATCTCCCCGAGATTTCGCGGATTTCGCAACGCTTCTTCTATCTTGTGAGAAAACTCGTCTTTTTCGCTCATATTACTCCACGTGGTAGCGCGGAAGCGCCGGGTCGACCTGAACACTCCAAGCGTCTATGCCGCCCGAAAGAGACCTAACGTTAGAAAACCCATGCCCCGCAAAGTAGGAGGTGGCATCCAGGCTGCGAACTCCGTGGTGACACAGAAAAACAATTTCCCGATCTTTGGGCCAATCCGTCATCATCTGTTGCATGAGCTCCTGAGTCAGAAACTCGGAACCTTCGATATGAACTGCATCCCACTCTTCGCGACCACGGACATCCACGACCATGGGCGGGTTAGGCTCCTGTAAACGGCGTGACAGCTCTTCCGGGGCAATCTGCATCTTTTGCTCTGCTTCGTGGCTCGCTAGGATCGTATCGGTAACTTCTTCAACCGACAGGCTACCGTTCCGCTCGCAGACTTGGGCCAAAGTTTCATCCGGCCGGAAGCCGCAGCTCGAGCATCCGCCGATATGATAGCCTCGAAACAGAGCTCGCTGGGCTCCAGGGAAAAGTTGGAGCAGTTCGGACATCGAAATGCCCGGATCGATCGTATGCGTCACATTCACAGTTACAGAGTTACACGACGCGGGGATAAAATCAAAAGGAGGGGGGAAGGAACGGGCAAGTGACGCTGGCCCACGAATTGACGCTGCGCCCCGCCCGGTGCGGGAGGGGAGCCGCTTTGTATGCCGGCAGTTCTGTAGGTGTGCAGCAGGCGGCTCCCGAGAATAACCCAGCGACCGGTTCCGTCGCTGACTCTGTATCGTACGTTCTTGCATAGCCCTCGAGGCCCATAGATCTGCCATTCGCTCGATAGTTTTCGGGAGCCGCCTGCTGCCAGCGGATAGAACTGCCAACCTACAAAGCGGCTCCGCTCCCGCCACCGTGGGAGAGTGACGCCCGGCCGCTTACTTACTCGACGAGGCTCCGGATCCGACCGCAAACGGCTGACGCTCCAAAACATCATGCACCATCTTCCGAATCCGGATTAGGTCTCGAAGCATTTTCAGACTGTCACCGACCACGTTGACTTTGGACTCTGGCGAATTCGACCAATGCACCGGCACCTCCAGGATCACAAAATTCATGGCTTCCGCCAAAAGCAGCACCTCGACATCAAAGGAGAACCCATCGAGCTGCTGCCGTTCAAAAATCTCGCGGGCAGCTTCCGCGCGGAAACCTTTGAACCCGCATTGTGTATCCAAAAATTTGAACCCGGCCATAGCTCGCACCAACCGATTGAAAGTGTTGCCCATTTCCTCACGCAAGGGACTCTGACGTTGCAAGATCCGGCTATCCGGATGTTTGCGACTGCCAACGATCAAGTCGAGATCCGGTTCTGCTTTGAATAGCGCGACTGCCCGGTCCAGGTCCGCTAAAGGGGTACTTAAATCGGCATCGGTGAAAAACAGCATCTCCCCCCGCCCCGCGAGCATACCCGTACGAACCGCGAAGCCTTTACCTCGATGGACAGGGTTACCGATAACCTTGAGCTCCGGAAAATTCTTGGCTGCCGCCCTCGCCAACTCCAGCGTACGATCGGAACCGGGTTCAACGACCACAATAATCTCGTAAGGGAAATCCCAGCCAGCGCTATGCTTCTGCAATTCGACAAGGCTCTGCGGCAACCGAGCTGCCTCGTTAAATGCAGGAATAACGAGCGTTAGGACTGGCGGAATCTGTATGGACATGTCACGCAGTTCGCATAATATCACCGCCTCTATGCAGGGAAGGTGCCCACGGACCTGGTACCGATGCGCACCGCTTTCTTTGCCTTCTAAGACAAACGATGACCAGACGTCAAATCACCATTTCGGTCCTGATCATTCTGCTGGCGGCGGTAATACGACTTGTTTTCTTAGATATCAAACCTCCGCATTTTGATGAGGGAATCAATGGTTGGTGGTGCGATCAAATGGCGAAGCAAGGCTATTATGCCTACGATCCGGACAATTACCATGGCCCACTGCATTTTTATGTGCTCCGGGTGTTCCTGCTCGCATTCGGCCGTAACTTGTGGGCGCTACGCATGCCGACCGTCTTGGTGGGAACTCTAACGGTCGGCTTTCTCTTTTCCTTTAGACGATTCTTCGGTTACAGGGTGACGGCTCTAGCGGCGCTGGCCATGGCTATCTCGCCCGGGTTCGTCTTTTACGAACGCTACGCGATCCACGAGACCTGGCTGGTTTTCTTTCTAATTCTGACTTTTTGGGGGTTCTTAGGCTGGCACTATCGTGTCACGCCCGCGAGCGTTTGGGCGAGCGTCCTGGGCATCACCGGGATGATACTGACCAAGGAGACCTACGCGATCCATCTGATGGCGTTCGCTGCAGCTTCTTTTGTGGCGTGGATCATGAGCAAAATAGTTCGGGGAACCCAGCCCGAGGCCCCCACTCCCATCAAGGTCCCCTGGCAAACCTTTACCATCGGGACTTTGGTATCCTGGCCAATCTTCGCCATCGGATTTGGGTTAATCTGGTTCCTTATTTCCCATGCCAATGCGAACGCCGCCACGGTCGCGCCTGACGAGCCGGGCGAGGTCGGCGCTCCCTCTTTCGTCCAAGGTCTCTCTCTTTGCGTTTTCCTAGGGATGGCAATCGCCATTCCGATCGCGATTCTGCTTTCCAGACAGGCGTCCAGGCGCTCCGACGACGAACAGGGTTCTGTCAACTTACCTTGGTTGCACTTGTTCGGCGCTCTCTTGGTCGGGTATTTCCTGATTGTGTTCTTCTATTCGGGCAACTTCTTAAACCCGAGAGGTCTTCTAGGGATCTTTGAAACATTCAAAACCTGGACCAAGACCGGGGTTGATTCGGCGGGTCACGGCAAACCAACCTACGACCTTTTCTCGTTGGTGCCGCATCCGCTTCGGCATTTCGGACCGCTGGCCTCTTTCGCTCGACTGAAGCTTAACTGGTACTGGGTTAAGCTGATGGTTACCTACGAGTGGTTCTCCGTGCTAGGGCTACTCTTTAGCCTGCGATATTTGTTTGGCGGAAATTCTGCGCTGCGTTACCTGGCGATCTACGGCGTCGGCGTCTTGTTTGTCTATTCCATCATCCCTTACAAGACGCCCTGGTGTATCATCTCCATTGACTGGCCGTTTCTTTTCCTGGGCGCCGCCGCTCTGGTTTTCTTATGGGATAACCTGCCACGATTCATCTCCGTGGTTGTTGGACTGGGCCTGTTCGGCCAGCTCGCGTATAAATCCTACGCTCTGAACTTTGTGCATTACGACGATCCCAAGCAGATGTACGCCTATGTTCAGACCTATCGCGACTATCGAAAATTCGTTGATCCGATATTGCAGAAACTAAGGTCAGACCCAGCTGCGAAACAACATTTGCGCGGTTTAATATTGCTGGACAGCTACTTCCCTATTCCGTGGCTGATCGACGAAATCCGAGATGTTGGTTACTACGCGGAAGGCGTGGACAAATGGCCGAAAGATCTCGATGCGGATTTCATTGCGGTCCTTGATACGGACTCTCAAGACGTAGAAGACCGCCTGACGAAAAGGTACTTCGTGGAGACGTTTCGCCTGCGGGACGGTATGGACCCCTGCAAGGCCTACTTCAAGTACGACACCTTCAAGGATATCTTCCCGGGCAGGAACCCCGAGTTTGATCCTTCTACCCGTCCTCAAGAATGAAGATCTCGCTGCTTTTCCTCAGTTGGATCGCCATGGCGACCTCGCTCGGGGTTGGTTTCGCTTATTCACCGTACGGACTGGTGCCTTCGACGGCAGCGCTTTCCCTTGGGCTGAGCTTACTGGTTTTGTTCATTGGGATTTTAGTTAGCCCCGGGCAATTGCTGACCCGCTTGGAAAAGGTTCAAGCCAGCGGGATACTACTGGCCCTCCTTTTTCTGGCGTTCGCCATCCGGGCCTTCAGTCAGGTAATCTTTGTAGATAATGGAACCATCAAGGTGCTTTCGCCGAACAACCTTGGCGATATCTGTCTGCACCTGGCGCACATTAATTTTCTGGCTACCAATCCGCCCTACTGGCCGGACAACCCCATCTACGCGTTTGACAAGCTGCGATACCCGATTGGTATCGACATATTCAATTCCGAACTAAAACTGATCGGCATCAGCCCGAACCTGGGCATTATCCTGGTTGCGTTCCTCGGATCCTTGCTCACCCTTCGCGCTCTCTTTCTTTTCGGCGGACCTTTCGCCACCGCCGCCTTTCTATTCAATGGCGGGCTAGCGGGCTTCATATTTTTTGAGTCTTGGCCTTGGCACCTCGAAGACTATCAAGCCGATATCGGCTGGAAATCGATTCCGTTGGCCCTGTTTGTGACTCAGCGCGGTTTGCTGTATGCGATCCCGGCCGGCTTGATCCTGATCACCCATTGGCGTCGGACCATGGATTCGCAAACCGATCGGCCCCACCTCCCTTTCTGGGGGGAATGGTTGCTGTATTGCACGATGCCGCTCTTCCATCTGCATACGTTTATCTTCCTCTCTTTTCTGTTGCTCTGGTGGTTTCTGTTTGGAAATCCAAATTGGCGGGGCCATCTGATCCGATTGGTGGCGTTCTCGGTTATCCCGGCAACATTTTTTGTCTATGGGGTCACCGGCTTTGGCAAAACCAACGCTTTGGCTTTGGAGCCTGGTTGGACGGCGGTAGCGGAGGCGCATGAACACTGGCAACGACTCTGGTGGTTCCGGCAGCTTCCGCACGGTCTGCAAGTGCCAACGGTCTGGTTTTTAAATTTTGGTTTCGTCCTTCCTTTGACCATCGCGCTATTGATCTCCCTCTGTTTTCCAAGAGGGATCGACGTTTGGCGGACTAGATTCCGAATGCGGCAGATCCTCCTGCCGTCGGTGGCGATGTTTATTCTTTGCGCCTTCGTCCGCTTTGCTCCGTGGGACTGGGACAATACCAAGCTCTTTTTCTGGGCTTATATGCTCATGATGGTGGCCATTTGGGAGATGTTCCTGAGCCGATGGCACCTGCTTATTCGCTTGCCCGTCCTCTTCCTGCTCTTTTTCTCCGGCATAATCAGCTTGGTCGGTGGCTTAGCGCCCGACGAAGAGAACGGTTATGCCATTGGCAACCAGCCTGAGTGGACCCAGGTAGACGACGCTCTTAAAGGTTTTTCACCAGAAGCCGTTTTTGCCCTCTACCCTACTTACAATCATCCCGCACTGGTGACAGGACACCGGGTCGTTCTAGGGTTTCCCGGGCACCTTTGGAGTCACGGACTTGAATATCGATCAGAAGCAGCGCTTTTGGACAAGGTGATGACAGCAGAGCCGGGTTGGGAACAGCTCTGTCCGAAGCTGAAAATTGATTACCTATTTTGGGGCCGATTCGAACAGGAACATTACCCAACCTCAGCCCATTTGTGGGATAGTTATCCGGTTGTCGCCCAAGGCGAGTGGGGCAAGGTATACGATTTGCGCGCCTTGAAAAAGGAGACACCGGTTACGGCAAACTAGAGCGGTAAAAGACGCGGTTAGGGGTGGCAGCAAAGTAATCAGTAATCAGTGACTCAGTAATCAGTCCGAAAGGCTGTAGCCTGCCGCTGCGGCACCGAACACTGATTACTGGCTTACTGATTACTCTGCCGCCACCCTCCATAGTCGTCTTTCCCCTCCCACGCGCTAGCCACGCCTTGCTCATCGATTGGTTTCGGCTACAGATGTTTATGGCCGACTTCGATCTCATCGTCCTTGGTGGTGGACCAGCTGGTTACACCGGTGCAATTCGGGCTGCTCAACTCGGACTTAACACGGCAATTATCGACAAACGCGAAGTGCTCGGTGGTACTTGCCTCAACATTGGTTGCATCCCCAGCAAGGCCTTATTGGTATCTTCCCAATATGTGCGTTTCGCTCACCACGAAGCCCAGCATCACGGACTAAAGCTCGAGGGCGTGCAGGTGGATCTGGCCAAACTAATGACTCGAAAACAAGGTGTCGTGAAGCAGCTAACTCAGGGTCTCGAGTTCCTGATGAAGAAAAATAATATCACGCGCATTCGCGGGACCGGGCAGCTGGTGGCCCCTGCTAAAGTGGTGGTAACCAAACCTGACGGTTCAACCGAGGAACATCGGGGCCGGAATGTGATTTTGGCAACGGGCAGCGTTCCTATGGATTTAGCCAACGTGACCATTGACCGGGAAAATGTGGTCACAAGTGATGAAGCACTCTCTTTTCCCGAAGTCCCTCCAGAGCTAGTGGTGGTGGGCGCCGGCGCGATCGGCCTGGAATTAGGCTCGGTTTGGTCGCGCCTGGGCAGCAAAGTTACCGTGCTCGAATTTCTGCCGCGGATCGCGGCCTTCCTTGATCCGGACGTGACTCAAACCCTACACAAGACGTTGGAAGGACAGGGCCTGAAATTCTACGCTGACACCCAGGTCACGAGCATCGCGACTCGAGATAAGAAGCTTTTTGTGCAAGCCAAAACCAAAGGTGAGCAGAATCTCGAGTTTCCAGCCGACAAGGTTTTGGTCGCGGTTGGAAGGAAACCATTTTTGGATGGTGGGGTGGCAAAAGATCTGGGGTTGAAGCTGACCGAACGAGGTCGCGTTGCCGTCGACGAACAATTCCGAACTAACCTTCCGGGGCTGTACGCCATTGGCGATATAATCGAGGGACCGATGCTCGCTCACAAGGGTGAAGAAGATGGGATTGCTTGTGTCGAATCCATCGCCGGCAAGCACGGCCATGTTAACTATAACGTGGTCCCAAATATCATTTACACGCATCCAGAAGTGGCCTGCGTTGGAGTAACAGAAGAAGCCGCCAAGAAAACCGAGACCAAGGTTAAGGTCGGAAAATTCCCGTTCGTGGCCAACGGCCGTGCTTTGGCTAACGATGAGCCGGCGGGTTTTGTTAAAATCATCGCGGACCCGCGAACCGATAAGTTGCTGGGCGCCCAGATCATCGGTAGCAATGCTTCCGAGCTTATTGCCGAAGTAGTTAGTGTCATGGAGTTCGGCGGCAGTGCTGAGGATCTCGGCCGGACCGTACACGGGCACCCCACGTTAAGCGAAGCCGTAAAGGAGGCAGCCTTGGCGGTGGATAATCACGCTTTCTCGATTCCGCCAAATCCTCGGCAGTGAGGATCGGAATAGCCGCGAAAGATCGCAAAGAACGCAAAAAAAAGCTGGAATCACCTAAACTAGCAGAAGCTTAAGAGCAGACTGAGCATAGAGGGTTTGCGGTGTGGACTCTAGATCTTGCTACGCCCCCTTTTGCCCGACGTAGAGTTCGCCACATTACCTTAACAGCCTCGAATGCGATTTTGCGATCTTTGCGATCTTTTGCGGCTATTCAGTCCTCTGTCTTTTCTTTGCGCCTTTGTGTCTTTGCCGTGACATTTCTGTTTCATGTCGACAGAAACGGTTAACGCCATCCTTATCCGGCGGATCCGTTTCTCTGAGACCAGCCTGATTTTAACCTGGTTCAGCCAGCAATTCGGGAAGATAAAGACCATCGCCAAAGGCGCTTTGCGTCCAGGTAGTCCTCTCGCCGGCAAAACCGATCTGTTTTTCCAATGTGAGATGAGTTTTTCGCGAGCTCGAAAAAGTGATATTCATACCGTCCGCGAGCTCGTCGTCGTGGAGCCGTTCTTGAAGATCCGTACTGCTTACCTGAATATGCTGACCGCCTCGTATTTCACCGAGCTGGTCGAGGAAACCACCGAACTGGAACACGCAGAACCAGAAATTTACGATCTGCTCCGCCGCGGTCTAGGCTACCTGGAAAGCAAGCAAGCCACATTAAGGGCGATCGTCTTCTTCGAAGCCGAACTCGCGAAGGTGCTTGGTATGCACATGGACAAGCAAAGCGAAAGTTCTCGCCAGCTGATGGAATCGCTGACCAGAGCGCCCGAGGCACGCGTGGCGTTGATGAAGCAACTCGGGGGGTGATGGGCGTGTGGGCGTGTGGGCGTGTGGGCGTGTGGGCGTGTGGGCGTGTGGGCGTGGGGGCG
>Ga0185299_10001690_pt1 | contig 39589 bp, 38 predicted proteins | sample PaiPotPPA55metaG_FD_128002 | JGI IMG/M metagenome (GOLD analysis project Ga0185299, IMG submission 128002) | Iron sulfur acid spring bacterial and archeal communities from Banff, Canada, to study Microbial Dark Matter (Phase II) - Paint Pots PPA... ...
GCCACAACTCGTTTCCGAAGGTCAAGTGAGTAAGGTTTGCCCATCCATGCTGGCCTCCAACCCCAGCCAGCATGGTGAATCAGAAACAGGCTGATTTGGGAATCCCAAATCGATTCAAGATAAATTCATCCCGCTTTAGCCCCAAGAATCAGCTTCGGGTGGAGTCACGATGCCAGGCGCCTTCACGCCATACCTCACAGCACGGCTCACCTATACTGCGAGCGCCGCTCCAGCCAGGCTTTGACCAAGCCGAGCGTGCGCGTCACATCGTCCTCATTGTTGTAGGCATGCAGCGATAAGCGCAGCATGCCCCGGCGGATCGACAATTTCACGCGGCCGGCGATCAGGAATTCATAAAGGTCCCGTAGCATCGGGTCGTCGGTGGCATCGTGCTGCGCATCGAGGCCGGCACCGATGGTCACGATATGGGCGAGATGCGCGCCGGGTTGGCCACCATACACGGGCAGGCCCAACTCGAGCAGGCCGCGCGCCAGGCGGTGGGATGCGGCGAGGACATGCCGTTCGATAGCGGGCGTGCCGATCTCAAGCAATTGTCCGATCGACGCGGCAGCAGCGACACAGGCGATGTAATTGTAATTCCCGACATCGAACCGGCGCGCCCCGCGCATGAGCCGAAAATCACCCCCGCCCATCGCCGCCTCATGCGCGCCCCCGAGATCGACGCCGAACCGCGAGAGATAGGCCGGTACCAACCGCTCCGCCCATCCACTACGGACGAAAAGGAACCCCATGCCGTATAGTCCCAGCAGACCCTTCTGTGTCGCAACCGCAAGCCCATCGATCGGCAAGATGCCGAGATCGGTGTGAAGGATGCCGGCCGACTGGGCGGCATCGACCAGGAAGAAGACGCCTCGCTCCTGGCAGAAGCGTCCGATGGTTTCGACATCGGTGCGGAACCCGGGCGCGAACGTGACCGAGGCCGTCGTCACGATCCGCGTGCGCGCGTCGATCGCGGCCAGGACCGAAGCGGGATCGATGGCGCCACCGCGGCTCGGCAGCGACCGCACCTCGACGCCATGCCTGTCTCGCAGATTGTACCAGGTGTAGATGTTGCTCGGGTGCTCAACCTCACCGCACAGGACGACATTGTCGCCACGACGCCAGTCGAACGCGGCCGCCACGGTATTGATGCCGTCCGAGACGTTCTTGACGAACGCGATCTCGTCAGGCGCGGCGTTGACGAGCTTGGCGAAGCGCCGACGGGTCACCTCGACCACATCGAACATCGCCGCCTTGTCGCCGCCATCGTATTGTCTGGCATCGAGATGGCGATCGATGGCGGCGCGCACCTCTCGGGAAATCAACCCTCGTCCCGCGACATCGAGATAAATCCACTTCTCGGCGCCGGAAAAACTGTCACGGAGCCGCGCGATCATTGCGGATTCATCGGTATTCGTCACCGTCACGTTGCCACCTTCGTAACGCCGATGCGCCCTTCGCGATCATCGCGCTCCTGCGCTTCGGCTGCGCGCTCATCGGGACGGCCGTAGCCCGCGCCGCCCGGCGTGCACACGCGCAGCACGCTGCCGCGCGGTACCGCGACCTCGGCCTCCGCCGAGGCGAGCTGCCTTTCGCCGGGCATTCCGGGATCGAGGACGAAGCATCCAGTCGCGCCCGCGGTGCCGCCTTCAATCCCGAGCGCCGGAACGTGCTGGCGCTCGGACGACAGGCTCACCGTGATGCCGTCGCCGAGCGCGCGATAGTCGCGAATCACGCCGGCACCGCCGCGGTGCCTGCCCGAGCCCGCCGATCCGTCCCGCAGCGCGTATCGCTCGACACGCAACGGATAGGCATGCTCGAGCGCCTCGATCGGCAAGTTCGCTGCTCCAGAGGCGTGAACCCGCACGGCATCCATGCCATCGTGATAGGGCCGTGCGCCCATGCCGCCCGCAATCGTCTCGTAGTTGACGAAGTATCGTTCATTGCGCCGATTAGGACCGGCAAACACCACGAGGTGATGTGGGCCGCTGCCGGCGAGCGCGCGATCGGGTATCGCCTGCGACAGCGCCGCTGCAATCACATCACCGAGCACTCCACAGGAAATCGATCGACAGCCGACCGCAGCCGGCGGCAGCGGCCCCACCACCGAGCCTGGCGGTGCGGCCACGTCTATGGTGCGGAAATATCCAGCGTTGGCCGGGACCTCGGGATCGAGCAGGCTCTTTGCGACGGTGTAGATGGTCGCGATCAGCGCACGGTGGGGAATATTGCGGGCGCTGTCGAGTTGTGGCGCCGAGCCGGCGAAATCGAAGCCGAGGCGTTCGCTGCCCACGGTCAGCCGCAGTCGGATCGGCGCGCGATCGCCTTCGACATCGCCATCGAGGAAATCCTCGGCTTGGTAGATCCCGGCGGTGAGGGAGCCGATCGCGCTGGCGAAGCGCCGCTCGGTGAAATCCAGATAGGCGTCGATTGCCTGCTCGGTGGTCTCGCCATAGCGATCGAACAGCGCCAGGACGCTCCGGATGCCGACATTGTTCGCGGCGAACTGGGCGCGCAAGTCTCCGCTACGCTCCTCCGGCGTCCGCGAATTGAGCAGTATGATGTCGAACACGTCACGATTGACCTCGCCCTCGCGCATGATGCGGACGGGCGGCAGGCGCAAGCCTTCCTGGAAGATCGTCCTACAGACCGCGGCCTCGCTGCCCGGCACCATGCCACCGACATCGGCGTGGTGCGCAATATTCGCAACGTAGGCGACGATACGGTTCCGCCAGAAAACCGGCGCGATGACGTTGATGTCGGGCAGATGTGATCCGCCGCCATTGTAGGGATCGTTCGCGACGAACATGTCACCGGGTCGGATCTCGTCGAGGCCGAAACGGCGCTTGATCTCGTCGACCGCGCCGATCATCGATCCGAGATGGATCGGCACGCGATGGGCCTGGCCGATCACGTGGCCGTTCCGATCGAATACCGCCGCCGAGCAGTCGGCACGTTCCTTGATGTTCGGGGAGAACGCGGTCCGAATCAGCGTCGCCGCCGTCTCTTCGGCCACCGCCAGGAGGTGGCGCGAAACAACCTCCGCGGTGATGGGGTCGACGGCTCGCGTCATTGTCCTCTCCGAGGTTCAGCGACGGCCGACGGCAGGTCGATAATAAGGTTGCCGAAGTCGTCGACCGCGACTTTGCCATTCGGCGGTACGACGGTTGTCGCATCCATCTGCTCGATGACGGCAGGGCCGGCGAAGGCAGCGCCGGCCGGCAATGCTCCGCGATCGTAGATCGGCGCGGTGACAAAACCCGTATCGGGAAACCAGACCGGCCGATGCTCAATGACAGCCTCGCTAACCGGACGCGCCGAGGCTGGAGGGCGTTCCGTCGCGGGCGATCGGCGTTGCACCGTCACACTCAAGCGGAGATTCACGACCTCGATCGGTTGGTCCGGGAGATCGTATCCATAGGCGGCCTTGTGCTCACGATGAAACGCCGCGCCGAGAAATGAGAGGCGCGTCCAGTCGAGCTCTGACTCCAGCATCGGGATCCCGAGTTCGAAATTCTGGCCGAGGTAGCGCATATCGGCATGCCACTGGGCGATGCCGTGGTCGTCCTGGACCGCTTCGCCGGCGAGCCATCGCCGGCTCCGCTCCCATAGCTCGCGCCGTCCCTCGTTGAGCATCGCGAGATTGGCCGCCTCGACTGCCACGAGCCTTGTCAGGCTGAAGTCACCGCGTATGTCGGCATGGACGAGTCCGATCGCCGAGAGCAAACCCGGCCGCGGCGGCACGACAACGCGGGGGATGCCCATGTTCGAGGCCACATCGACGGCATGGAGAGGCCCGGCTCCACCGAATGCGACCAATGCAAAGCGACGGGGATCCTCGCCCTGCTCGACCGAGATCACCCGCACGGCTCCCATCATGTTGACATTGACGATCTCGAGTATCCCGGCTGCCGCGCGGGTCACGTCCATGCGGAGTTTGCCGCACAGCTCGGTCTCGATAGCGTCGTGCGCAAGCTGAGGATCGATTGCCATGCGGCCGCTCAAAAGCGATTTCTGATTGAGCCGCCCGAGCACGACGTTGGCGTCGGTTACCGTTGGCCGTCTGCCACCGCGCCGGTAGGCGGCGGGACCAGGGACCGCCCCCGCGCTCATCGGTCCGACCTTCAACAGCCCCCCTGGATCGACCCAGGCGATGCTGCCGCCGCCGGCGCCGATCGTATGGAGGTCGAGGGTAGGCGTACGCACCGGGAAGCCGCCCATTTCGCGCAGGTTCTGCCGGGCCGGCGAGCCGTCGCGGATGAGGCATACATCAGTGCTCGTCCCGCCCATATCGAAAGTGATGAGGTCACGGATGCCGGCCTCGGCGCAGAGACCCGCCGCGCCAATCACGCCGCCCGCCGGGCCAGAGAAGAAAGTGTTGACCGGTGCGCGACGCACCGCCGCCGGCGAGACGGCGCCGCCGTTCGACTGCATGACGCGCGCCTCGCCAGGGATTCCGAGCTCGGCGACGCCTTTCTCGAAGCGCTCGAGGTAATGATCGACGATGGGCATCAGGCTTGCATTGACCGTGGTCGTGGCAAATCGCTCGAACTCGCGAAACTCGGGGAGCAGATCGGACGAGGCGCAGACATAGGCGTCGGGCCAGATCTCGTACAACAAATCCCGTACGCGCGCCTCGTGAGCCGGATTGGCGTAGGAATGCAAAAAACAGATCGCAACGGCGTCGACTTGCTGTCCGCGCAATGTCTCGATCGCGGCGCGTACCTCATCGTCGACTAGCTGCTCGACGACGGTCCCGTCGGGCGCCATGCGCTCGCGCAATTCAAGCCGGCACTCGCGCGGCGCCGGCGGCGACGGTTTCTGAATATCGAGATTGAAGAAATGCGGCCGCCGCTGCCGGCCAAGTTCGAGCACGTCGCGGAAGCCCGCAGTGGTCAGTACGGCGGTCCGCGCCCATTTGCCTTGAAGGACAGCATTCGTCGCGAGCGTCGTGCCGTGGCAGAGGTATTCCACCTTGTCGGCCGCCAATCCGGCGCCGGCCAAAAGTTCGCTGATGCCCTGCAGTATGCCGCGCGAGGCGTCGTCCGGCGTTGTCGGCAGCTTGTGATAGGCGTAGGTCCCGCGCGCTAAATCAACGGCTACGAGATCCGTGAAGGTCCCGCCCGTGTCGATCCCGATCCAAAGAGGCTTCAATTTGCCCTCGACAATAAGCGTTTAGAAGAATACTGTATCCAGAATACTGAACCCTCACAAGGGAAAACTGAAAATGCTGCGCATGCGACTTGAGCGCGACGTCCTTGCCGAGCTGCGGCGTCCCCAATCCAACCGCCATTCCGCGATCCGGCGAGCGCAGCCTTTCCAGGGCTGATACGACGATGCCGTTGGTTCGCCTGGCTGCAGTCAGCAAGCGCTATCAATCGCGACGGGGCGGTGGCTACGACGCCGTTCGCGATTTCGATCTCAGCGTGGATGCGGGCGAGTTCTTCTGCCTGCTCGGTACCAGTGGCTGCGGCAAAACCACAGTATTGAACTTGATAGCGGGCTTCGAGCAGGCCACGAGCGGCGTGGTCGAGATCGCCGGTCGCCCTGTCTCCGGGCCGGGTGCTGACCGAGCAGTCGTCTTTCAAGGCGACGACTCCCTGTATTCTTGGCTGACCGCCCTTGGGAATGTTGAATTCGGTCTGCGAATGCGGGGAATACCGCGGCAGGAGCGCCGGCGGCGCGCCCTCGCGCATCTCCAACTTGTCGGGCTCGCCGGCCAAGAGAATAAATATCCGGCCGAACTCTCGGGAGGGATGAAGCAGCGCATCCAGATCGCTCGCGTGCTCGCGAACGATCCACAAATTCTGCTGATGGACGAGCCCTTCGGCGCGCTCGACGCGCAAACACGCGCGGCGATGCAGGAGGAGCTGTCGAGGATCTGGCGCGCCACCGGCAAAACGGTGGTGTTTATCACGCATGACATCGACGAGGCGGTGGCGCTTGGGACACGGATCGGGGTCATGCGGGCCGGCCCTGCCTCGAAATTGAAGGCCGTGCTCCCGGTCGACCTGCCCGCCGAAGCGCGCAACCGCACCGATGACCGCTTCGTCGCTGTCTACCGGGAGGTCCATAGCCTGATTCGGGAAGAGGTCGCCGCCGCGCTGCGACGGTCTGCCGACCACGCGACCGTGCCACAGGACGCGATTCATGCGTGAGGCCGCCGTTAGAGTCTCGCTCTATGCGCTCGGCTTCGCCAGCATGTTTGTGTTGTGGCACCTCGCCGCCGTGTACTTCGTGAAATCCATCCTGTTTCCGCCGCCTTGGGCCGTGCTCATCAAGGCCATCGAACTCGCCGGTGACGGCACCCTTGCCGCGAATATCGGCATCAGCCTGCAGCGCATCTTGCTGGGGTTCTTCTGCGGGTCGCTGATCGGAATCCCGCTCGGCCTCGCCATTGGCTCCTTCGTGGTCGTGCGGCGGGTGCTTGAGCCTTATACCGAGCTGTTCCGATTCATCCCGTCCACCGCGATGATCACCGTCGCCGTGATCTGGTTCGGCATAGGCGAAACCTCCAAAGTCTTCCTGATCGCCTACACGACCGTCTTCGTCGTCATCATCAACACCGCTGCCGGGGTAGGCAGCATCGCTGCCAACAAGGTCCGGGCGGCGCGCTCGCTCGGGGCCGGCCGCGCCCAGATCTTCTTCTTCGTGGCGCTGCCAGCGACGGTTCCCTTTATCCTGACGGGAATGCGCATGGCAATGGCGAATTCTTTCACCTCGATCATCGCGGCTGAGCTGGTAGCGGCGAATGCCGGGCTCGGCACGATGATCTGGAATGCTCGGCTATACATGGAGGTGGACGACATCTTCGTCGCCCTCTTCGTGCTGGGAATTTCCGGCTTCATCATCGATCGTGCGTTTCGCTTTGCGATCTTCACCTTCGCCGGACGGTTCTCGCCGGTTATCTGAGAGAAAGCTGAAAGCAACTCGATTTACAGGATGGGAGGCGCGCAATGAGCAGACTCACCGGGTTCGCGATGGCCGTGGCCGTTTTTGCGGTGTTCGCCACGACCGATGGAACGGCGCAAGCCCAGTTGAAGATGACAATCGGAACCGGAGTTGATCCGGCCTTCTCCCAATTTTACGTCGCGAGCGGAGCCGGTATCTTCCAGAAGAACGGTCTCGACGTGGAGATCAAGACCGCGTCCTCCGGCTCGGCGATGATACCCTTCCTTATCGGGAACCAGATTCAGGCTGCCTATGGCAGCGATATCGCTGGCGTCATCAATCACAACAAAGATAAGGACATCGTCGCCGTTGCCGAAGGCACAAACCTGATCCGCTGGCTGGCGGTCGTAGGCAAGAACATTCCCGACCTGAACGGCCTAAAGGGCAAGCGCATCGGTATAACCAAGGGCACCAGCGGTGAAATCTTCTGGCACGCGCTGACTGCCAAGTTCGCGCTCAGTCCGGCTGACTATACGATGGTCAACAATGAGGCGCCGGAGCAAATCGCGGCGCTCGAGCGCGGTGATATCGACGGTTTCGTCGGCTGGGAGCCCTGGCCGACCCGCGCTGTCAAGTCGGTGAAGGGCGCGAGGATTGTCATCGACGCCGAAGGGATAGTTAGCAACCGCAACTACCTCTTCATGTACCGACCGTGGATCGCCCAGAATCCCGAGGCGTCGGAGCGCTTCATGCGGTCGATGGTCGAAGCTACCGACTACATAAACAACAATCGCGAGGAATCGGCAAAGATCGTCGCGAAGTTTCTGAGGATGCCCGTCGACCTGGCGGCCGAGTTGATGACCAAAGTCCAGTACAACATGGCCTGGAATGATGGTGGGCTCGAAACCATCAGGCTCTCCGAGAACCAGCTGATTGACGACGGCAAGATGAAGACGCCGCTCGACTGGAACGCCTACGTCTATCCCGACCTGCTGAGGAAGGTGCGTCCCGAGGCGGTGTCCATCTCCCGGCTGCCGCCGTCCTGAACCCCGAAAGGATCGATCGAGCGGCGGGCTCAACTCTCGAGGCACACCCGCCGCCGCAAGTAGGAAAATGCCCGATGCCCTTCGCTCTCCGGCGGATGCCGTATCTTCCACTGATCGACCGACCGCCCATCACATGGCCGGGCAACGCGCGCGTCGCGCTGTGGATCGCGCCCAATATCGAGCATTACGAGTACCTCCCGGTCTTTGACGGCAAGCGGGATCCCTGGCCGCGCACGCCATATCCCGACGTGCGGGGCTATTCGCATTTCGACTACGGCAACCGCGTGGGGATCTGGCGGTTGTTCGACCTGTTCGATCGCCACCGGATCCGCTGCACCGTGTCACTGAGCCTTGCGGTGCTCTGGCACTACCCAGAAATCGCGCGCGCGATGATCGAGCGGAACTGGGATTTCATGAGCCACGGCTTCTACAACACCCAATATCTCACTGCGCTCGACGAGGAGCAGGAACGCGCCTATCTGCGTGACAACATCGAGACGTTCCGCGCCTACACGGGGCGGCAGCTCAAGGGGTTCTTCGGCCCGTCATCCTCCAGCACAGAGCGCACACCGGACCTCCTCGCGGAACTCGGCTTCCATTATCATTGCGACTTCCTGCATGACGACCAGCCGATGCCGATCGGCGTGAAGAGCGGCAGGCTTATCTCTGTCCCCTACAGCATGGAGACGAACGACGGCCCGGTACTACGCACGGCCGGCGACGGCAGCTACTTCGCCAAGATCTGCAAGGCGCAATTCGACCGGCTCTACCAGGAAGGCGCGAAGAGCGGCCAGGTGATGTGCATCGCCGTGCATCCCTGCTGGGCGGGTCAGCCGCACCGCATTCGCCATCTCGACGAAGCCTTGGATTATATCCTCTCCCATGACGGCGTGTGGCTGACAACAGCCGACGACATCTCCGACTACTTCCTCGCGCACCACTACGACGCCATGGCGGCCCACGCCGCCTCCCTTGCAGGCTAGGCGGTCCGACATGCTCCCTGAACGCCGCGCCGGCATGGATCACCCCCATTACGCTTGGTCGCCGATTTGCGCACGCGATCGTCTGAGCTGGCCCGGAGGGGCGCGCGTCGCCGTGGCGGTGATCGTAAATCTTGAACATCTCGAATGGCATCCGCCGAAGGACAGCTATCAATCGCCGCTTCTGTACACTCATCTCGCCTTGCAGCGTCAGCTGCCTGAATTGTGGTCGCTGTCGCATCGTGAATACGGCCATCGAGTCGGCGTCTTCCGAGTGCTTGAGGCGCTGGCGACGTCGGGATTGCGGCCGACCGTCGCCATGGATGCGTTTACCGCCCGCCACTATCCTTTTCTCGTTCGCCACTGCCTCTCCCGGCAGATCGAGATCATTGCTCACGGCGTTTCGCTCAGCCGCATGGTCACCAACCGGATGAGCGAGGAGGAAGAGCGCGCCTACATTCGTGAATCGATCGAAGCCATCGCCGCTGCAACGGGCCGGGTGCCTGCCGGCTGGCACGGACCGGAATTCGGGGAATCCGAGCGGACGCCCCGGCTCCTGGCAGAGGAAGGCCTCTCCTATGTCTGCGATTGGGTCAATGACGAGCAGCCGTACCGGATGACGGTACCGTCGGGCGAACTCTTCGCGTTGCCGATCATGATCGAGCTCGACGATGTCTTCGCGCTGCGCGATTGCCGTTTCCGCATAGACGAATACGCCGAGCATATCGCCGAAGCCTTCGAGACGATCTATCGCGAGGCGGCCGAGACCGGAAGGGTCTTCGTCCTCAACCTGCATCCCTTTCTCTCTGGACAGCCCTTCCGCATCGGCTTTCTCGAAAAAGTCTTCGCCTCGATCGGCCGCCGGCAGGGCGTCTGGGCGGCGTCGGGCAGTGAAATCATCGACTGGGTCCGTGCACATGGAAAATGAGGATGTCGCCGCTCCGATAATTCAGGCGTACAGCCGTCGTTATCAGCGCTATTCCCTGCCCGCAGGGCGCGCCGAGCAGCTCGCGCGCGAGGTCGCGACGCTGAACGACGCCGTGCTTGACCTTCTCGGCGAGCTCCGGTTCGAAGACGATCCGGCGGCGTTCCTGCGCGTGCTCGAGGCGGGGAAAGAAACGCGCCCCAAGGCCGAGCGATGACGGCTGAGCTGGCGCGCCTCGATCTCGTCTCGATTGCCAGCCTCATTCGGCGCGGCAAGGCCTCTTCGGCCGAAGTCGTGAGAGCCAGCCTCGACCGCATCGAAGCCTGGCAGCCGCATATCAACGCTTTTATTGCCGTCGAGGCTGACGCCGCCCTCGACGAGGCGCGCCGTTGCGACGAGGAGACAGCCCGCGGCATCTGCCGTGGCCCCTTGCACGGCGTGCCGCTCGCCTTCAAGGACGCCTTCTATCGCCGCGGCAAGATTTGCTCGGCCGGCTCGGCGATCCTCCGCGACCGGGTCGCCGGCGACACGGCAACCGTTATCGATCGGCTCGAGAGAGCCGGCATGATTTGCCTTGGACGCCTCGGCATGTCCGAATTCGCGGCTGATCCGACCGGCCACAACGCGCATTACGGCGCCTGCGGCAATCCCTGGAACCCGGCCTACATCCCGGGCGCCTCGTCGAGCGGCTCCGGGGCCGCGCTCGGCGCCCGCCTGGTCTACGGTTCGCTCGGCTCCGACACCGGCGGCTCGATCCGCCTGCCTGCGGCGGCTTGCGGCGTGGTTGGCCTCATGCCCACTCACGGACGCGTGAGCCGCCATGGCGTTATCCCGCGCGCCTGGAGCCTGGACCGCCCCGGCCCTATGGCACGAACCGCGCGCGACTGCGCCGAGCTCCTCGGCATCATCGCCGGCCACGACCCCCGCGATAGCCTGACCAGCGCCGAGCCTGTCCCCGATTACCGGCGCGGGCTGGGCGCGGGGATAAAGGGCCTGAGGATCGGCATTCCCGAAGCGCTCGGGCCGGACGTGACGCCGGAGGTATGCAATGAGCTCGACCGGAGCCAAGCCATCCTCCGCTCGCTAGGGGCGGAGCTTCGCCCGATCCGCGTCCCGGATGCGCTCGGCCTTTTTCGACTCAACGATATCATCCTCAAGGCCGAGGCGGCGGCGATCCACGGCAAGTGGCTGCGTCAGCGCCCGCTAGACTACGCCGATTATTTCCGCGTCCGCATCGAGGCGGGGCTGCTCATTCCCGCGACCCAGTACATCGAGGCCTTGGCGCTGCGCGGCCGCATGCTCGAGCGCTTCCTCGACGAGAGTCTCGGGGAGGTCGATCTCCTGCACTATCCGGCAATCCCGCGCGCCTTGCCAACCTTGGCCGAAGCGACGCTCGTCGCCGACGATCCCGAGACGCTCGCACGCGCAGCCTCCCTGTCGACCTACACACGCCTTTTCAACTATCTCGGCGTTCCGGCGATCAGCGTCCCGTGCGGCTTCGACGCGAATGGACTGCCGGTTGGCTTCCAACTCGTCGCGCGGCCTTTCGGCGAAGCCTTGTTGCTGCGAGCGGCGCATGCCTATCAGCAGGTGACGGACTGGCATTTGCGAATGCCGCCCGCTCCTGCTCCCGAGACATCAACCATTCATCAAGGAGCCTGATATGGACGTCACCGCACGCCTAGCCGAGTTCGCCGCAGGACTTTCCTACGACACGTTGCCGGACGACGTCCGCGAGCAGCCTCGGATGTTCCTTTTGGACTGCATCGCCGTGGCGCTCGGCGCCTTCGATTTTTTTCGGTCCAACGATGACCGCCTGATGGCGCGCTATCTCGCAATCGCGGCGCCGCCGGGCCCCGCGACCGTGATCGGCCACGGTGTCCGCACGACGCCGACCGTCGCAGCGTTCGCCAACGCGACCCTGGCCGAATCGCTGGACTTCCAGGATTCGAACATGGACATCCTCACCCACAACGGCGCGCCGATCATTCCAGCGGCGCTCGCCGTGGCCGAGAAGCTCGCTTCGCCCTGGCGGGACGTCGCCACCGCCATGATCGCCGGCTACGAGGTCCACACCCGGCTGCTATGGGCGTTGCAGCCCGGTCATTGGTATCGCGGCTTTCAGGGCCTCGGCACGTTCGGCACCTGCGGCGCCGCCACCGGGGTCGGCAGGCTTTTCGGGTTCGACGCCGCAACGCTGCGCCGCGCGCTCACCGCCGCCGGCGTCATCATGCCGGTGTCGAGCAGCGATAACGTCTTCCGCGCCTACACCATGAAGGCCTGCATCCCCGGCCAAGCCTCTAGTTGCGGCATCACCGCGGCCGAGCTCGCGCAGGCCGGTTACGAGGGGGTCGCGCTCGAAGGCGACGCGCCACGCTATCACGCGCCGCTTCATACGTTGAGCGACGGCGGACCGAAGCTCGATCTGGTCGTCGAGGGCCTCGGCACGCTCTGGCACTGCCGCCGTGTCTGCTACAAGCCCTACCCGGCCGGCCACCTCATCATCGGGCCGGTAGAGCTGATCCTCGACATCCTGGCGGAGCGGCGGCTCAATTGGGAGGAGGTCGCCGGAGTCGACATCGTCACCTACAACCACGCGATATTCCGTTGCGGAAAATATTCGACGCCGGACAGCACCTATATCGATGCGCACTTCTCTATCCCGTTCTGCGTCGCCGTCGCCTTGATGGACGGGGAACTGACGCCGCGCCAGCTCTGGAAGGAACGGCTTCTTGATCCTCGGGTGCATGAGCTGGCATCGCGGGTAACGCTGGTCGAGGATCTTGCGATGAGCAAGGCGTATCCGGCAAAATGGCCGGTCCAGCTTACGGTCCGCCTGCGCAGCGGCGAACAGATCACGAGACGAGTGGACGAAGTGAAATGGTCGCCCGAACGTCTGCCGTCCTGGGACGAGATCTCCACGAAGTTTCGCATGTTGGCGGAGCCGGTGCTGGGCGTGCGCCGCGCCGCTCAGGTAGTTGCGCTGGTCGCCGGGATTGAGCCCGACGACAAGCTGGGGCCGCTTCTGTCGATGTTGGCCCCCTAGGCGACTGGAGCGGGGCGAGCCGATTCATGCGATCCATCGAACGATCCGATCACCTCTTCGACCAGATTTACGAGATCCTCTGGGAGAAGATTCTCGCCCGGGAGATCACTCCCGGGGAGCGCCTGAGCGATGTCGACTGGGCGCGTCGACTCAATGTCAGCCGCACCCCTGTCCGCGAAGCCATGCGCAAATTGGAACAGGAGGGCATGCTGCTCCCGCTGCCCCGCGGCGGCTATGAATTGCGAGCCGTCAATCCCGGGGACCTGAAGGGTCTCTACCGGTGCCGCGCCGTGCTCGAGGGGCTCGCGGCGCACGAAGGGGCGGGCAGCCTTTCGGCGGCGGACTGCGCCAGGCTGGATCAGTTGATCACTACGACGGAGCAGCATGTGGCAGAGCGCGCTTTCGATGACGCGCTCAAATGCAACACCGAATTCCATTCACGTATCATCGAGGCCGCGGAAAACCCGCATCTGATCCGACTGCTCCAGTCTCTGCGCCGACTTATTCTGTTCAATCGTGTCAGCTTGATCAACGCGACGCGCCTCAATCCGCAGGCCGATCTGAGCTATGGTGGCCACATCGAGCGGACCCAACGCCACCACCGCTTGATATTGCAGGCCTTACGAGCCGGAGACGGGGCGACGGCGTCTTCGCTGATGCAGGCTCACTTATTCGAGACCGCCGAAGACATGGACAGAATTCTGCAGCAACTCGCCGCTGTCGCCCCCTGAATCAGAGCGATGGCATCACGCGACCACTTTCAGCAAGAGCTACGTGTTAGCAAGGTGCAAAGGCAGAACAACCTCCCCGCGCAACGCAGAGACGATGTTCGCCTTAAATTTCCTGAAACGCGCCACCGTTCAACAGGTCCGCTCACATAGCTGGCCTCATGGCCGGCTTGAACAGGCGGCCCTTTTCCACCACCAGCACGACCGCCAAGGAAGCCAGCGTGCAGAGGAAGAACCCGGTCGCAAACGGCAAAAGCGTGCCGTCATAATCTTGGCCAATCGTGGTGCCGATGCCGATGCCGAGCAGCGTAGTGATCGACCCGTACAACGACGAAGCGGTGCCGGCGATATGGCCCTGCGGCTCCATCGCGAGCGATGTGAAATTGGCGAACATCAGCCCGAACGCGAACATCATCAGCGCCGCAAGCGTCACGAACAGTGGCAGCGGCATCATTTGCACTTTCACCGCCAGAAGCATGATCCCCGCGACCGCCACGAAGCCGACGAGTGCACCATGCGAGATCACCCGCATGCCAACGCGGCCAACGAAGCGGGCATTGAGAAAGCCAGCGACTGCGACGCCGATGGCGATAGCTGCGAAAGCCAGCGGAAAGTAATGCCCGAGCCCGTAGATTTCGGTGAACACCTGCTGCGACGAGAACACGAAAGCGAACAGCGCACCCTGCACGCCACCAGCCGCCAGCGCATAACCCAGCGTCTGCCGATTGGTCACGGTCTGGCGAAAAGCGCCGAGTACGTCGCGGATAGCTAACGACTTGCGCTCGGATACTGGCAAGGTTTCCGGCATCCGCAGCCCGCTCCAGATCAGCGCGAGCACTCCGTAAAGCATCAACATGATGAAGATGCCACGCCACTGCGTCAGCAACATCACCGCCTGACCTAACGACGGCGCGATTACTGGCACGGCGATGAAGATCATCATCGCCAGTGACATGACGCTGGCCATTCGGCGGCCGGCGTAGCAGTCGCGAACGATCGAGGTCGCGATCACACGGGTGGCGGAGGTGCCGAGCCCCTGCAGCACTCGCGCCAGCAGCAATGTCTCGAAAGACGACGCCGTAATCGCAAGCACGCTGGCGATGCAATACAGCGCCATGCCGTCGATCAGGACCGGACGCCGGCCGAAACGATCTGAAAGCGGTCCCATGATGAACTGGCCGACGCCGAAACCGATCAGAAACGTCGACAGGACCGCCTGCGGCTCGTTGGCAATAGTGATGTGGAATGCCGAGGCGATGTTCGGTAGCGCCGGCAGCATCATATCCATGGCGAGCGGGTTCAGGGCCATGATCGAAGCGATCACGAGGACAAACTCAGGGAAGCCCATCGGCCGATGCCTCGATGAAACCAAAGCGTCGGCATTCATATCAGTCACGCTGCGCACCTCACTGGAATACATCACTTATATGGTATGCTGCGTTGCACAACCCATTTTCCGGGATGGCTGCTGCGCTGGTAGCGGCTCCAGGTCATTCTTGTCCGCGAAGGGGCTTCGCAAGGTGAAACGGGTAATGGCAATCCGTCAGCTTCAGCGAGCGGAATTTCGACGGCGTCGGCCGAGGCGCTCTTGGAAAAAATGCTCATCCCTCCTTGAAATCGGAACGCTCCAGATCTGCGGCCATGGCGCGGGCGATCCGGATCAAGAATTCATCGGCGGACTTTGATGTCTTTGCAGCCCTCTGCGATAGCTTGGCGGACAGAATCAACGGCGCACCCCGGCATCGCCATGCATCGGAAGCTGATCAATCCACCTTCTTGAGCTAGTCCACGCAACTGGACATTGCCGGACGCCTATCTTGGTGAAGTCGCCGGTGGCAAGCCAGCCCGAATCCCGTTCGGTGCCTTCGACCCTCTGCAACAACCCGCGCCTGTCTCTTATTCTATGGCCGGCCGCGATGATCGCGTCCCTGATCGTCGCGGGCCTCGTTGCGCCATCCAAATGGCCGCTCCCAAGACGAAACACCCACCGGACGAATGCTAAGCGCCCGGTGACAAGCAGGCCTGCTCAGTATTCTGCCGAATGCTCAAGCACGGCCTGAGGTTGTTTCCGAAAGCCGATGGCCATTCGGTTGTACATATTCATAAGACCAATAGCGATCGTCAGATCGACCAGCTCCTTCTCGCCAAATACGGTACGTGCGGATTGATAATCCACTTCCGGTATTGCGGTCTCCGCCACGCGTGTAACAGTCTCAGCCCATGCGAGTGCGGCCCGCTCGCGTTCATCGAACAGAACTTCCGCCTCACGCCAGACTTGCACCAGCGCCAGCTTCTCGACTTTCACACCCTTCTTCTGAAGGACGCGGGTATGCTGATCCAGGCAATAGGCGCAGCCGTTGATCTGGGATATGCGAAGATAAACAAGTTCGACAAGCACGTCAGAGAGGCCAGACTGCAGGATATAGCCATATACTCCAGCGAGGACCTTCACGCCTGCAGGCGCCACTTTTGTGTAGTCGATACGTACGCTCATGAATGGGTATCCTTATCGATCGGGGGTGGTGAGTTCTTTATCTGCCGTGTCGACAACAAACACCGCAAGCAACTTGGCTGGCTCGGTGGCGCTTACATTTCGTCCCAAGACATGATGCGCCCCCGGGGTCTCGAAGAAGCTCTCGCCGGCCCGGTAAGTATGCGCCGGCTCACCCTCGACCTGACTTTCAATCGTGCCCGATACGACGTAGGCATAGATGAACGCTGACTTCGCATGACGATGTGGACGCGAAGAGCCGCCCGGCGGATAATTCACCTCGACGGCAACCAACGATTTCCCGGGAAGATCGGGAATGGCATGCGCGAAGTTCGTTGCGACGGTTTCATGAATATCATCAGCTACCGCGGGTGTCGCGAACACGAGGGCGGTCGCGACCATCAATGGATTGATTTTCATCTTCATCGTGTCGCCTTTACATTAAATAGCTTCGCATCACGCCTGCTGCTTGGCCATATTGATGATCCTGGGCTGAGTGTATTCCTCCAGGCCGGCGTGGCCCAGTTCGGTTCCGATGCCGGACTGCTTGTCGCCCCTGAAGGGAATGTCGGGCTGCAGGTTGAGATGCCTGTTGATCCAGACCGTACCCGAATTGATTTGCGAGGCCACGGCGAAAGCCCGATCGAGATCCTTCGACCAGACGCTACCGCCGAGCCCGAACTCCGTATCGTTCGCGCGCGCGATGGCGTCTTCGACCTTGGCATAGCGCAGCACCGGCAGAATTGGGCCGAACTGCTCCTCCCTGACCAATCGCGTATCGTCGCCGATGTCGCGAACAATCGTCGGTTCGACGAAATAGCCTTTGCGCTGCAGAACATTGCCGCCCGCAACGATAACGCCGTGCTGTTTGGCATCCTCCAGGAAGTCCTTCACCCTCTCGAAATGCGCCTTGTTCTGCAGCGGCCCGATCCGGACTCCAGGCTTGGCGCCGTCATCGACGACAGCCTCGCGGGCCAGCCGCCCGAGTTCCTCGCAGAATTCGTCATATTGTGAATCATGAACGTAGAGGCGCTTGATCACGACGCAGCCCTGGCCGGAATTGAAGGTTGCGCCGGCGAACAGCTCGGGCGCTATTTCCTTCGGATTGACATCGTCGAGCACAATGGCGGCGTCGTTGCCGCCGAGCTCCAGCGTGAGGCGCTTCAGCGTGGAGGCCGCGCTTTCCATGACTTTCCTGCCGGTCGCAGTCGAGCCCGTGAATGCGACTTTGGCGACGTCCGGATGGCGGGTGAGCACGTCCCCAAGATCGTTGGCGTCGACAATGACGTTGATCACCCCAGGGGGCAGAATATCGGCGCACAGCTCACCCAGTTTAAGCGCCGCCAGCGGGGTCGTCGCCGCCGGCTTGGCGACAACGGTGTTGCCGGCAAGCAGCGCCGGCGCGATCTTCGCGGCCAGAAGGATCATCGGCACGTTCCACGCCGATATAGCTCCGACCACGCCGAGCGGCATGGGTTGTTCGATGATCTTCTGGGACGCATCCTCCTTCACGATCCGAGGCACCAGGTCGAGACCCGCGTAATAGCGCATCGCGGCTACGACGGCCGCCATTTCCAACACCGCCTGCGCGATCGGCTTGCCATTTTCCGCGGTCAGGATTTCCGCAAACTCGGCCTGACGCGCTTCAACCGCATCAGCCAGCCTGTCCAGCAGCGCGCCGCGGTCCCGCACTGGCGTCTGCGACCACCGCGGAAAGGCCGCTTTGGCCGCGGCGACGGCCTGTTCGAGTTGCGCGCGGTCTGCCCTGGGCGCCACGGCAACCACTTCCTCCGTCGCGGGGTTGACCACATTCAGCGCCATCGCGCCGGACACCAACTTCCCATCGATCAAAAGCCTGTAGTCGCTCATCTGTCAGTCCTCCAATTCGCGGCAGGGACCGCCAGGAACCATTCCGGGCGCGCCTGCCATTTCCTCGTTCTGAAAAAGTTCGAAGCGCCGCCGCAGCGAAGCTTCCTGCGGTGTTCAAGCCTTGAGGATGTCGGCCATGCGCTCGCCGATGATCACGCAGGGCGCTTGGGTGTTGCCCGTCGTGACGCTCGGCATGATCGAGCCGTCGGCGATGCGAAGATTTTTCACCCCGTAGACCCTCAGTTCGGCGTCCACGACGGAGAGATCGTCCCGCCCCATCTTGGCGGTGCAGGTCGGGTGATACATCGACATCGCCCCGTCCCGGATCAGGTTGTCGAGCGCCTCGCCGGCCAGGGGGCCAGGCAGGATCTCGCGCTTGACGAAGGGCTTCATCGCCTCGGCGTTGCCGAGGTCGCGGACGATCTCCATGCCCCGGCGCAGGGCCGCGAGGTCGCGCGGATCGCTCAGCATGTTGGCGTGAATCTCGGGCGCCTCATGCGGATCAGCCGACTTCAGCCGCAGAAAGCCGCGGCTCTCGGGACGAACCAGCGCTGGGCTGATTGACCACACATTCTCGACCGCATGGCGTCCCGTCACCTCGGACAGGTAAGGAGCTTCGACGTGCCAGATGTGCAGGTCCGGTGTGTCGAGTCCCGGACGGCTCTTGGTGAAGAGATTGGCCTCGGCGGCATTGTTGCGGACGGCGATCGGTCCCGGCGCCTCCCAGAGCCCGCCACCGATGATCGGGTGATCCCTGAGGTTCTGGCCAACGCCGGGCAGATGGGAAACGGTGGATATGCCGAAACGATCGAGCTCGGCGCGATCGCCGATGCCCGACAGCATCAGCAGCTTCGGGGTCTGGATGGCGCCCGCCGACAGCACGACCTCGCTCGAGGTCTTGATCGTACGGACCTTGCCCTGCCACTCGAATTCCACGCCGGTGATGGTACCGCCTTCCACGGTAAGGCGATTGACATGAGCACCGGTCAGCACGGTCAGATTGGGCTGGTCCATCACCGGGTACAGGTAGCTCGACGGAACGTTCAGCCTGCGACCATCGCGGATGCGAACGTTGGTGATCGCCGCGCCGCCTGGACCTTCCTGCATCACGCCGTTCTGGTCCGCGAAGGTGGGGATGCCCAACGACTCCGCGGCCTTGAGGAAAGCCGGCGCGATCCAACCAGGATTGAGGGCGGGCTGCACAAAGACCTCACCGCCGCTACCGCGTCGTTCAGGATCGGGAGCTCCATGCCAGTCTTCGATTCGCCTATAGATGTCGAGGATATGCCGATAGTCCCAGGCATCGTCGCCAGCCTGTTCGGCCCAGAAATTGAAATCGTTCTTGTGACCACGGGCCCAGACCATCGCGTTGATGCTGGTGCCACCGCCAAGGGCCTTACCCATGGCCTGAACGATCGTGCGATTGTTCACGCGCGGGCTGCGCTCCGCGCCGAAATTCCAATCGAACTCGCCGCCCAGGTTGAAAAACCAGGTCTCGGTAATCAGGATGCCGGGCTTCAGATCATCGCCGCCGGCCTCGAGCAGCAGAACCTGCGCATCGCGGTTCTCTGCCAAGCGACCCGCGACAACTGAGCCCGAAGCGCCGGATCCGATCACGATGTAGTCGTAGGTTGATCGCAGATTGGCGCGCCGGGTTGCCTGGTTGGCAGCTATGGCTTCGAACTTCTCGGCAGCCTCATCGACGGCGGCGACAGGGAGGCCCAGGTCTGTGGCCCGACCGACGAACGTCGTGCGATCGATCTCGCGGGCGAGCAATCGCCCTTCCAACAGCGCGAACTTCACGCCCTTCGAAGCAGAAGAGGTATCAAACATGATCTTTCTCTTGGCGGTAGGTCGCGGCTGCTGCCCGACCCCTGTGATTGACAAACCGACGTTAGCCGTGGGATAAGTTGTCCGAAATGACATATATCCCTGGATTTCTGCCAATGAGACCCAACGACGATCCGTTGGCCCGCTGTGCGCTTTTCGTGGCTTTCGAAGGGATGGGGCTGCTCGACCTCACCGGTCCGCTCACGGTGTTTTGGTCAGCGTCGAAGTTCATGGAGCAGCAGGGCCGGCACGGCTATGCCCGTCACACCGTCAGCCTCGACGGTGGACCGATCCTGACCGCTGAGGGGCTGACGATCGAGACGACGCCGATATCGCAGTTCGAAAGTGCGGAGATCGACACCATCGTGATTCCAGGCGCGCTGGACATGGAGCCGACGCTTGCTGATGGTCGCTTGGTGCACTGGCTGGCAACCCATGCGTCCAAGGCGCGGCGAACCGCCTCGGTCTGCGCCGGAGCCTTCCTGTTGGCCGAGGCCGGTCTGCTTGACGGCCGTCGCGCCGTAACCCATTGGGCCTCATGCGAGCTGCTGGATCAGCGTTACGAGAACCTCACCGTCGAACCGGATGCGATTTTCGTTCAGGACGGTCCGATCTGGACGTCGGCGGGGGTCAGCGCCGGCATCGACCTCGCGCTGGCTCTTGTCCAGGCCGATTGCGGTCGCGATATCGCCATGCAGGTCGCCCGACAGTTGGTGATCTACATGAAGCGGCCCGGCGGTCAGTCGCAGTTCAGCGAGCTCCTGCAATCCCAGACTTTGACTTCGACGGCTTTTGAGAACCTTCATATCTGGATCTCGAACAATCTCGGCGACGAACGGCTGAATGTCGATCTTCTCGCCGAACGCGTGGGCATGAGTTCGCGAAACTTCGCTCGAAGCTACAAGGCAAAGACCGGCCGCACTCCAGCCAAAGCAGTCGAAGTATTCCGGCTGGAAGCCGCCCGGCGCATGCTGGAAGAAACCGAGCAGGGGGTCGACCGCATCGCCCGCAGTTGCGGTTTTGGCGATGAAGAACGGATGCGCACCACGTTCCAACGCCACTTGGCGATATCGCCACGCGACTATCGGCGCCGGTTCTCAACCCGCTCAGTAACGGCTACGGCGAGTACGTCGAAGGAGGTTTGAGGCGCAGTTGACCGTTGAACGGCACCTGGTCAACAAAATGCTTGCCCACTCATAGGAACTATGCCTGAAGGGAGAACTTCAGCAAACCCGCGCCGCGTCAGCTGGTTCTTACCCGATCAGCAACGTCTACATTCCAGGCGGTTCGTCGGCTCGGATTTTCCTGGTGCTGTCGCAGCCATCGGTCATGCACCGTCACGGCCAGTTGGACGCGCACCAATCAATAGACGCGTTCCTTTGGCTGTATTGTCGCGACGTCATTCGAGAGCGGCCGCAAATGGACCGGCCGGTAGTCCAGCCGCACGTGACCATCCTGGTCGAGCCATGACAGCGTGTGCTTGAGCCAAGTCTCGTCATCGCGCTTGGGAAAATCCTCGCGCGCATGAGCACCACGGCTCTCCGTGCGACCGATGGCCGAGCGCAGGCTGACGCTTGCCTGCGCCAGCATGTTGTCCAGTTCGAGTGCCTCGGTGAGATCGGTGTTGAACATCATGGAGCGGTCCGCGACGGCGAGGTCGCGCATCATCGCGATCACCTCGTCGAGCTTGTCCGCGCCTTCCTCCAGCAACGCGCCCGTCCGAAACACCGCGCAGTGACGCTGCATGGTCCGCTGCATCGCCAGCCGGATCGCGTCGGCACCGCTCTTGCCGTTCGACCACCTGATCCGGTCGAGCCTGGCGATGGCGCGATCGCTCGCCGCATCCGGGAGCGCCGGATGGCTTTCACCGCGGCGAAGGTTCTCCGTCGCCCGAAGCGCGGCAGCACGTCCGAACACGATGATATCGAGGAGAGAATTCGAGCCGAGCCGATTGGCACCGTGAACCGAAACACAGGCGGCCTCTCCGATCGCCATCAACCCGGGCACGATTGCCTCCGCGTCGCCTTTGCGCTTGGTGACGACCTCGCCATGCAGATTGGTCGGAACGCCGCCCATGTTGTAATGCACGGTCGGCAGGACCGGGATCGGCTCGCATGTCACATCGACGCCGGCGAAGATCTTTGCGGTCTCGCTGATACCGGGCAGCCGCTCGTGCAGGATATCGGCCCCGAGATGCTCAAGATGCAACTCGATGTAGTCCTTTTGCGGCCCACAGCCGCGACCCTCGTTGATTTCGATGGTCATGGCGCGGCAGACCACGTCGCGTCCGGCCAAATCCTTCGCGCTCGGCGCGTAACGCTCCATGAAGCGTTCGCCTTCCGCATTGGTGAAATAACCGCCTTCGCCGCGCGCGCCCTCCGTAATCAGGCAACCCGAGCCATAAATGCCGCTTGGATGAAATTGCGTGAACTCCATGTCCTCGAGCGGCAGGCCGGCGCGGAGCACCATGGCGTTGCCATCGCCGGTACAGGTGTGCGCGGCCGTGCAGGAGAAGTAGACGCGGCCATATCCTCCGGTCGCCAGCACCGTGCGGTGGGCGCGAAAGCGATGCAGCGTGCCCGCTTCCATGTTCCAGGCGAGCAGGCCGCGGCAGGCGCCGTCATCGTCCATCAGAAGGTCGAGCGCCAAATACTCGACGAAAAACTCTGTGTTGTGCTTCAGGCACTGCTGATACAGGGTGTGCAGGATGGCGTGGCCGGTACGATCGGCGGCAGCGCAGGTGCGTTGTGCCATATGCTTGCCAAACCCGATGGTCTGGCCGCCGAAGGGACGTTGGTAGATCTTGCCTTCATCTGTTCGTGAGAACGGCACGCCGTAATGTTCTAGCTCCAGCACGGCGGGCACGGCCTCGCGGCACATATACTCGATCGCGTCCTGGTCGCCGAGCCAGTCTGAGCCCTTGACCGTGTCGTACATGTGAAAGCGCCAATTATCACCGTCGCCCATGTTGCCGAGCGAGGCGGCCATGCCGCCTTGTGCCGCGACCGTATGGCTGCGCGTCGGAAAGACTTTTGTGACGCAGGCCGTCCGCAAGCCCGACGCCGCCATGCCCAGCGCCGCGCGCATCCCGGCGCCGCCGGCGCCGACGATCACGACGTCGTGGGTGTGATCGATGATTTCGTATGCTTCGGTCATGACTCTGTTCCCAGCGATATGCCAGCTTTCATTCCAATCCCTCGACAATGCGGACGTCCCGTTCGCAGGCATTACCGAGCGCTTTCAGCGCCTCCCGATAGGCAGCGCTGTCATGAGCCTCGACGGCCTGTTGGACGCTGTCGAACTCCGTCACTGTAGCGCGCTGAGCAATCCCCTGCTCGTAAGCCTTTGCGGCGTCGCCGCGGGCGAGGAAGCGACCGCCATTGGCGATAATGGCCGGCCCTGCAAGCTTTCCATACGCCGCCAGCGCGGTCGGATCGGAAATGGAGCGATAGAAAGTGATCCAATATCCCTTTGCCATGTCTGCTCTCCCTGAGGGTCGTGCACAAAAGTGGTCAGGCCGCCGGTTTCGGTACGGCGCGTTCCGTCGTCATTTGATGTCCTCCACCTGAACGAGATAGCGGCCTCTCATAACGCCAGCCGAAACTTCCCGATGACGTCAGGATCGGGATCAATTCCAAGGCCTGCGCCCTGGAGTACGGAAATCCGGCCGTGCTTTGGCCTGAGCGCATGGCCGTAGATGGTGGCTTCAAGATCAAACCAGACGAGTCCGCGGCAGGCAGGTTGGCGTCACCCCAAGCTGAGGCATCGGACGTGTTTCCGGCCTTGAACGGGATACGCCGTGCAATGGGCTCAACGCGAGTGATGATCATCTTCCGGGTCCTCCCACGTGCTGCGCACCAAGTGACCGGCCGGAGCAAGAGAGACTTATGCGTGCCGATGACGCGGATCGTCGTGCGGGTCGTGATATTCGAGGCCCAGCGGGCCTATAGCCGTGACCTGCGTGACGTATTCGCCGGACTTCGCCCAATGGAAATGCCAGGTCTCGCCGGGCAGCACGATGACGCTGCCGGGCGGATAGGCCTTCACCTTGTCGCCGTCGAACGTCTCGCCGAGTCCGATGTAGAAGACGCCGGACATGACCGTGTAGATGCGATCCTCCGGATGCTTGTGCGGCATCAGTTTCGTGCCGTCCGGCACCTTCACCCTGACCACGTAGGGTCCCGGCTCGGTGGGATGCCCGACCATGATGGCCAGGCGAGCCCCGGGCGGAAACGCCGGGAATGGCTTCCAGTCGATATCTTCGGGCAGGATCGCTCTGAAATCGGCTTGACCAGGCTGGTGTTTGGGGGTCATGGCCTCGGTCCTTTCTTGACGACTGCGAGTCCGCGGTCACTGTATCAACTTCGCGTCCAATGTGATGTGGCGTTCAAAACCTTGGACACCAGGCAAGGCTACGCGCGAATCCGGCATCGTCGAGATTCGACACCTTTCCACGCAAGCCTTCGACGGCGCTGTCGAACACAACGACCTTCACCTGCTCATCCCTCTCGATCGCGGTGATGATGTTGTTGAGCTGCGGAATCTCCTTCGGGCCGAACATGTTGACCGGCGGAATGTCGAACGTGACGCGTCAGTAGGATGGCCGGCGCCGTTCCAGCCGGATCTGCCCGGTCGAGCGCTTCGGCGTGCCGGCGTTTGGCTTCAGCGGGGTCACGCGTCTGCAGGCTGCGCTTCTCCTCGCGCTTGCCAACAATCTTGCGCAAATCTTCCGGCACCCCTTTTTCGGAGCCAGAAGACACCACTGTTGGGATGCTTCCATGGACGTGACATTGCAAGGGGCATTGTACCTACCTTTTGCACGAGGCGGGTAGCGTCAAGCCATTGATTTTGCTTATTTGCTTTCAAGCAACCGCTTAAAAGCTGCATGGTGCCCAGGGGCGGGATCGAACCACCGACACTGCGATTTTCAGTCGCATGCTCTACCAACTGAGCTACCTGGGCACTTCCAGCCACGCAGGGCTTGGGAGCGGCGGTTTATAGTCAGGCCGGGAGGCCCTGTCCACCACGCTTCGCCCTTCGGGCCAGGCGTGGCGCAGCCACGCGATCGGACGACGACGGGCGCCTGCCCGGCGTAGCCCGCAGGGCAAAGACGGAACGGCGGGCGGCCGCTCAAGGCGGCGCTAACAGCCCGAAAACACACGAATATCGCTAATCTTCCGCTTCGTCCTCGTCCTTGCGGCCGGGGATCGCGTAGGAATTCGACAGCCACCGGTTCAGGTCGACATCCCGGCAGCGCTCCGAGCAGAACGGCCGCGAGGCCTCGGCGGCCGGTTTGCCGCAGATCGGGCACGGCTTGGCGGCTCCCTTGGGCGAGCCGGCGCCGGCTGGCGGCTTAACTGGCATTCAACCAGCCAAAGCGAACCGGAAAGCCTTCGCCGCCGAGCAGCGCCATCGTTTCATACAGCGGCAATCCGACGATATTGGTGTAGGAACCGACCATCTTGACCACGAACGATCCGGCGATGCCCTGCACGGCGTAGCCGCCGGCCTTGCTGCGCCATTCGCCGGAGCCGATATAGGCCTGAATGTCGTCCTCGCTCAACCGCTTGAAGCGCACGCGCGTCTCGATCAGGCGTTGGCGAAACGTCTCCTTGGGGGTCACCAGGCAGATCGCGGTGTAGACCCGATGGTTGCGACCCGACAGCAGCCGCAGGCATTGCGACGCTTCATCGACCAGATTGGCCTTCGGCAAAATGCGGCGGCCGACAGCGACCACGGTGTCGGCGGCGAGAATGAAGGCCCCGCGCAATTCATCGTCGAGTTGCACCGATTTGAGCGCGGCATCGGCCTTGGCGCGGGCAAGCCGGTTGGCGCAGGCGCGCGGCAACTCGCCCCGCTTCGGGGTCTCGTCGACATCGGCGGGTCGCAACGCATCGGGTTCGATGCCGGCCTGGTTGAGCAGGCTGAGGCGTCGCGGCGAACCGGAAGCAAGAACGAATTTGGGGCGGCCTAGCATGCGGATTTTTATCGGCGGGAGAGATTCGGCGGAATGCGCGCGGAACCTATCGGAAGGCTCCAGCTGAGACAACCTCGCATTCAGCTTCGGCGCCGCGCCCGCGGGGAGCCGTAACCACCTGCCGTCATTGCAAAAAAGAGAGCCTGGCCGCGCCGACATCTGATCGTCACGAAAGTCGCGGCGAGCAGCATCGAACGCGCGCCCGGGGTCCCGCATGCGCGGCGCGGGGATCACCCCGATGCTTCATCAGCCGCTCGCGGCGCCCACCTTCGAAAACCGCTTGCGGATGCGCAGCAACAGTTCGTCACAGACCTCCCGATAGGCCTGCAGCTGCTGCTCGCGGTTGCCTTCGGCTCCCGCGGGATCGTGCGTCGGCCAATATTCCACGTCGGCCGCGAGCGTGCGCGTCAGTTCCAGCGCCTTGTGATGCGCTTCGGGTGACAGCGTGATGATGAGGTCGAAGTTGAGCCCCTCCCAATCGTCCAGTTCCTCGAACGTCGTCGGCTTGTGGCTGGAGATATCCTGGCCGAGCTCGGCCATCACGGCGACCGCGAACGGATCGAGCTCGCCTTTCCTGACACCTGCGGATTTCACATAAAGCGCGTGGGGAAACATCCGCTGCAGCAGGCTTTCGGCCATCGGCGAGCGCACGCTGTTCAAGCCACATGCGAACAGCACGGCTTGCGGAGCGCGCAGGCGCGGAGGCGCCATCGCCTAGGCTGCTTTGGTCTTGCGCATGATCTCCGCGCAAACGCGTTTCGCGTTTGTCGCGTCCGAAAACCGGTGCCCGCTCTGCGCAAACGCGGCCCTTCGGGTCGGGATCATGCGGCTCAACCCTTCCAGTGCAGCACGCAGATCAGCGTGAACAGCCGGCGGGCGGTTTCGAAATCGACCCGCACCTTGCCTTGCAGCCGCTCCTGCAGCGTGCGCGAGCCTTCGTCATGAATGCCGCGGCGGCCCATGTCGATGGCCTCGATCTTGTCCGGGGTCGCGGTGCGAATCGCCTCATAGTAACTGTCGCAGATCATGAAGTAGTCTTTCACGATCCGCCGGAACGGCGTCAGCGACAGCAGATGCGCCACGACGGGCGTGCCATCTTCACGGCGGATGTCGAACACGAGCCGGTTGCCGGTGATGCCGATATGCAACGTAAACGGCCCGTTATTGGCGCCCTCCGGCGCGAACAGGTTTTTTTCAACCAGGTCGTAGATGGCGATCGCCCGCTCATGCTCGACGTCGGGACCCGAACGCCCGATCGATTCCTCATCGAGCGTCACCGCGACGATGCGATTTTGCAAATCGTCCTCTGGGGGCGGTCGGGTCATGACAAATTGAGACGCCGTCCGACGGAGCGCGCATGGGCGTCGAGACCCTCGGCCTTGCCCAGCGTCATCGCCGCCGGCCCGAGGATGCGCAGCTGGTCCGGTCCGCATTTCAGGATCGAGGTCCGCTTCATGAAGTCGAGCACCCCCAGGCCGGACGAGAACCGCGCCGAACGCGCCGTCGGCAATACGTGGTTGGAGCCACCGACATAATCGCCGATCGCTTCGGGCGTATGGGCCCCGAGGAAGATCGCGCCGGCATTGCGGATTTGCGCCGCGACGCTTTCCGGATCCGCGGTCATGATTTCCAGATGCTCGGCGGCAATCGCATTCGCCAGGGCTATGGATACACCGATATTCTTGACCAGAATGACGGCGCCGAAATCGTTCCACGAGGCCCGCGCGATAGCGGCGCGCGGCAGGGTTGCGAGTTGCGCCTCGACCGCGCGTTCGACGTCGGTGGCAAGCGCCGCATTGTCGGTGATCAGGATCGACTGGGCGTTGACGTCGTGCTCGGCCTGCGCCAGCAGATCGGCCGCGATCCAGTCGGCATTGCCGGTGGCATCGGCGATCACAAGCACCTCCGAGGGGCCGGCGATCATGTCGATGCCGACCTGGCCGAATACCAGCCGCTTGGCGGCCGCGACGTAGGCGTTGCCGGGGCCGACGATCTTGGCAACCGGTGCGATGGTGGCGGTGCCATAGGCCAGCGCCGCCACGGCCTGCGCGCCGCCGACACGATAGATCTCGGACACGCCGCCGAGATCGGCTGCCGCCAGCACCAGCGGATTGAGCTTGCCGTCCGGCGACGGCACCACCATCACCACGCGGCCGACGCCGGCGACGCTGGCCGGCACCGCATTCATCAGCACCGAGGACGGATAGGCGGCGGTGCCGCCGGGAACGTAGAGGCCGACCGATTCGATGGCGCTCCAGCGCCAGCCGAGTTCGACGCCGAGCGCGTCGGTGAAGCGATCGTCCGCCGGCAATTGCCGGCGATGGAAGATCTCGATCCGGTCGCGGGCAAATTTGAGCGCATCGAGGGTTCCGGCATCGCAGGCCTTCACCGCCGCACCGATCTCTCCGGCGCTGACGCGCAGGCGAGACGGATCGAGATCGAGCCGGTCGAACTTGCGTGTCGCCTCGATCAGCGCCAGATCGCCGCGATCAGCGACGTCATCGACAATGACGCGCGCGGCGGCCTCGATATCGGCGGATACCTCGCGCTTCATCGCCAGAAAATCACCGAATCGCTTCGTGAAGTCGGCGCTGCTGCGGTCTAATCGAACAGGCATGGTGGCTTTCCGGCGAAGGTCCTGAAGTAAAAGGCCCTCTGCTCAATGGCGCGGCGGCCAATCGCCGTCAACCCTTTGCTTGACTGCTGCTAGGCGTCCAACCCCGGCGGTTGCGCATCCTCGTCGAGATCGCCGGCGCCAAGATCGTCCGCGCCAAGATCGGACAGCTCGCATTCCAGACATTCGACGTCCAGCCGGAGCGCCTCGCCACGGCTGAACATCAGCACGGCGCTGCCGCCGGGCGCCTCGGTCGGGTGAAACTCGATCCCGAGCAGCTCGAGCGCCACGTCCGGCGCCCGCAGACTGATATTGCGCGACTTGCACGACAGCACGCGATCAAAGCGCAACGCCGCGACCAGACGGCGGGGGGCGGTTTCTCCGGCCAGCGTCTGTTCCCAATCCAGCCGGTTCATGCCGACCACCAGCCGCTTTTCGCCTTGCCGCCAGATGATGTCGGAGGTCTGCACGCGGGCGTCCTGCACATGCGCGGAAATCACCGCAAGGTCCTCGGCGTCAAGCGCAATCAATTTAAGTCGGGCCGTCACCGCATCACCTTTGTTGGCGCGTGGGGAATATGCGGTCACGTTCAATCGCTGATACGCTCGATGGACGCGCCGCACGCCGAGAGCTTTTCCTCGAGCCGTTCAAACCCGCGGTCGAGATGGTAGACGCGGTTGACCATGGTCTCGCCTTCGGCGGCAAGGCCCGCGATCACCAGTGACACCGATGCGCGCAGGTCGGTCGCCATCACCGGCGCTCCGCGCAATTTCGCGATGCCGTGGATGGTGGCGGTCTCGCCGTCGAGATGAATCCGCGCGCCGAACCGCGCCAGTTCCTGCACATGCATGAAGCGGTTCTCGAAAATGGTTTCGGTGATCTGCGAGGAGCCCTTGGCGCAAATCATCAGCGCCATCAACTGCGCCTGCAGATCGGTCGGAAAGCCCGGAAACGGCGCGGTCGAAACCGTCACCGGGTGGATGCCCGCGCCGTTGCGGGCGACGCGAATGCCCTCGTTGTTGACCGTGACGACGGCGCCGGCCTGCGTCAGCACGTCGAGCGCCGATTGCAGCAATTCCGGCCGCGCGCCGCGCAGCTGAACATCGCCTCCGGTCATCGCCACCGCCATCGCATAGGTGCCGGTTTCGATTCGGTCGGGAAGCACGGTGTGCCGCGCGCCGTGAAGCTTGCTGACGCCCTCGATCACGATACGCGGCGTACCGGCGCCGGAGACGCGTGCCCCCATCTTGTTCAGGCAGTCGGCGACGTCGAGAACCTCCGGCTCGCAGGCGGCGTTGCGGATGACGGTGGTGCCCCTGGCCAGGGTCGCCGCCATGACGGCGACATGGGTGCCGCTCACCGTCACCTTGGGAAAGTCGATTGTAGCGCCCTTCAGGCCGCCCGGCGCCTTCGCGACCACATAGCCGCCGTCGATGGCGATGTCCGCGCCGAGTTTCTCCAGCGCCATGATCAGGAGGTCGACCGGCCGGGTCCCGATGGCGCAACCGCCGGGCAGCGACACCCTGGCCTCATGCATTCGCGCCAGCAGCGGCGCGATCACCCAGAAGCTGGCGCGCATCCGCGACACCAGCTCATAGGGCGCGGTGGTATCGATGATGTTGGCCGCCGAAATGTGCAGGGTCTGGCCCTGATATTCGTGATCGCCGGGCCGTTTTCCCGCCGACAGGATATCGACGCCGTGATTGCCGAGAATGCGCTGCAATTGGGCGACGTCGGCCAGTCGCGGCACATTGTCGAGGATCAGCGTCTCTTCGGACAGAAGGCCCGCGATCATCAGCGGCAGCGCCGCATTTTTCGCCCCCGAGATCGGAATGGTGCCGTTGAGCTTGTTGCCGCCGACGATGCGAATGCGATCCATGCTGAAACCTGCTTTTGCTAAGTGCAAAGTATAGGGCGAATGCCGCCCCGATGGCAAAAGCTTTGAAATTTGCGGCGATTTGATGGGATTTGGCCGTCAGAGACGATTGATATCTTCGCTTTCAAGCACCCGCTTGGGATAGCCATCCTTCGCCACCCTGATCATGGCGCGGCCGATCTGTTCGGTCGTGGTCATGTATTTCGGCGCCACGCGGTTGAGCAGCGACAACAGCGGCGCGGCGGCGACATAGATCGCCTGAACCCAGGCGGTCTTCGACCTGATGCCGTGCAGCGGCTGAATGGCGGCGGGACGAAACATATAGGCCGCCTTGAACGGCAGCTTGAGCAGATCGTTTTCGGTCTTGCCCTTGACCCGCGCCCACATCAGCCGGCCTTTCTCACTGGAATCGGTGCCCTGCCCGGTGACATAGACGAACACCAGCTGCGGATTGAGCCTTGCCAATGTCGCCGCCGCGGCAAGGGTGATGTCGTAAGTCAGGTGCCGGTAGCGTTCCTCGCTGATCCCGACCGACGAGACGCCGAGACAGAAAAAGCAGGCGTCGTATCCGGTCAATTGGGATTCGATCGCCGCATAATCCAGGAAATTGTCGTGCAGGATTTCGCGCAGCTTTGGGTGTCGCTGCCCGGTCGGGCTGCGCCCGACCGCGAGCACGCTTTCAACCTCGGGATCGAGCAGGCATTCGCGCAACACACCCTGCCCGACCATTCCGGTAGCGCCGAACAGGATGACTTTCATCCGATCTCCCGTGGCTTGGTTGCATCACCTATTCAGGCGGCGGCCGCGACCTGATCGAACGATACGCCGGTCAGCGCGGCGGAGACATCCCAGAGCCGTGCCGCAGCGGCAGCGTCATTCGCCTGCGGCATGATCTTGGCCGCTGCCGGCGGCCCCTTCAACTCAAAGAACCCGTTCGGGCCATAATAGCCGGCCGGCTTCGCCTCCGGCGAGGTCGCGGCGAACAGCGTGGGCAACGCGCCCGCGGCGGCCGACTGACTGATAAAGGGCTGCAGGAGCTTGCTGAGCAGCCCTAACAAGCCATTGGCGCCTGGACCATTGGCGATCAGGTCGGTTCGCGCAAAACCGGGATGCGCGGCATTGCTCATTACGCCCCAACCAGCCGCATCGCTGCGGCGTTGAAGCTCGAGCGCAAACATCAGCATCGCCAGCTTCGACTGCGAGTACGCCCTCGAGGGAGAATAGGATCGCGTACCTTGCAGATCGTCAAAATTGATCACGCCCCGGCGATGCGTGGGGCTGGAGAGGTTGACCGCGCGGGGCTGATTGCCGCGACGAAGCAGGGGAAGCAAATGCGCCGTGAGCGCGTAATGGCCGAGATAATTGGTACCGAACTGCATCTCGAACCCGTCGGCGGTGGTCTGCCGCTCCGGCAGCGCCATCACGCCGGCATTGTTGATGAGCAGATCAAGCGAGGCGTGCGCAGCGGCGTAGCGCTTGGCAAAATCCGCCACGGAGGCAAGGTTCGCCAGATCGAGGTTTTCGTAGGCAATCTCGGCATTCGGGAATTGACCGCGAATGGCCTGCAGGGCGTGGCGGCCCTTGGCTTCATTGCGGCCCGTCAGCGTCACGCCGGCACCGGCGCCGGCGAGCGCCAGCGCGGTTTCATAGCCGAGGCCGCCGGTGGCGCCGGTAATGACGGCGGTCTTGCCATTCGACGGCGGAATGTCTGCAGTGGTCCAATCGGTCATGCTTATATCTCCTAGAGCGTTTTCGAGCGAAGTGGATACCGGTTCGCGTGAAGAAAACGCGTCAACAAAGGATTAGAGCCCGGTTCTGATTCAATCAGAACCGATAAGGCTCTAGGCTCGATTCGTTGCGGACGTCCGCCGCAGGGTCTAAATGTGCACTTAGTGCAAATTTGCAAGAGGTGAAAATAGGGGATGCCTGGGTGAGCATGCGTAGTCAGGTCAAGTCTCTGATACCAAACAAGAAAAACGGTAAGACGGTGTTGCCGGGACAGCCCGGTCTGCGCGAGCGCAAGCGGCAGCAGACCCGCGAGCGGCTAACCCGGGTGGCCATGGCGTTGTTCCTCGAGCGCGGCTTCGAGGCGACCACGCTCGACGACATCGCCGCCGCCGCGGACATCTCGCGCCGCAGCTTCTTTCACTATTTTGCCTCGAAGGAAGACGTCGTTTTTGCCTGGCAGGAGGAGAGCACCGCGGCGCTGATCGCGGCGGTCGCCACGCGGCCCGCCAGCGAATCCATGCTCGCGGCCGCGGAGAACGCGATTGCCGCGATGGCCAGACAGCTCGAGCCCGGCGAAGCGATCGCGATGGCGCGGCTCAAGCGCGAGAATCCGGCCTTGCAGGCGCGCGATCAGGTCAAATACGAGAAACTTGAGCGTGCCCTGGCGGAGGCGCTTGGCAAGCGGGCGGGCCATAAAACGGAAAAGCTTCAGGCCCGGCTGGTCGCCATGATCACGATCGGTGCGATGCGGATCGGCGCCGAGTTCTGGGCCGCCGACGGCGGCTGCGAAAGACCGGAAGCCCTGGCGAAGCGAACATTCGCCGCGATACGGGCGATCCTCCATTGATCGCCCGCACCAACCGACGCGGCAGGGAGAGCTGCGGCACTATCCCTTGATGAATGCGAGCAGGTCGGCGTTGATCGTGGCAGCTTCCGTGGTGGGCATGCCGTGCGGAAAGCCCTTGTAGGTCTTCAGCGTTCCGTTCTTCAAAAGCTTCGCCGACAATGGTCCGGCGTCGGCATAGGGAACGATTTGATCGTCGTCGCCATGCATCACCAGCACAGCCACGTTGATCTTCTTGAGGTCGTCGGTGAAATCGGTCTGCGAGAAGGCGACGATGCCGTCGTAATGCGCCTTGGCGCCGCCCATCATGCCTTGGCGCCACCAATTCTGAATGACGGCCTCGGAGACCTTGGCGCCGGGTCGGTTGTAGCCATAGAACGGACCCGCCGCGACGTCGCGATAAAACTCCGAACGACGGCCAGCGGTCTGCGCCTGAAAATCGTCGAAGACTTCCTTGGGAAGCCCGCCCGGATTGGCCGCTGTCTTCACCATCAGCGGCGGCACCGCGCTGATGATCGCCGCCTTCGCCACCCGGCTCTCGCCGTGCCGCGCCAGATAATGCACCACCTCGCCGCCGCCGGTGGAATGGCCGACGTGGACGGCGTTCTTCAGATCGAGATGCGACGTCAGAGCGGCCAGGTCATCGGCATAGTGATCCATGTCATGACCATCGGCCACCTGGGCGGAACGGCCGTGGCCGCGGCGGTCATGGGCGATGACGCGGTAGCCATGATTGAGGAAGAACATCATCTGCGTATCCCAGTCATCGGCCGAGAGCGGCCAGCCATGGCTGAACACGATCGGCTGACCTTTGCCCCAATCCTTGTAGTAAATTTCGGTGTCGTCTTTGGTCTTGATCGTCGGCATGGCAGGACTCCTTTGCGGATGCAGTCATTCCGGGACACGACGCGCGCACCCGGAATCTCCAGTCCGGGTTCAGCGCTTCGCGTTGTCCCGGAATGACTATCGATCAGCCGTGCGCCGGCCGGAATCGCCGCACGGCGCCGATGATCGCGACGACAAAGAACAGAAGCACGATGCCCTGGATTACGGCGAAGGGCGGCTCGCTTGGCGGGACGCTCGGCGCCAGCGCATGCAGCGGGCCTATCTTCAGGAAGCTCTGGATGACCAGCACGAACACGTTGAGGTAAAGCGCAGCCATCGCGGTCGACGCATAGATCCAGCGCCACGCGCCGGCGAGATTCATGGCATAGAGCGCGATACATGCGATCGCCAGCAGCACCAGCGACAGAATGCCGACCATATGCGACGGCAGCAATTTCTCGAACGGAAACAGAAAGCCGGTAGCGCTGGTCAGAATCGTCGTCAGCAGGAACAGCGCGGTCATGCCCGGCATCGTCCTGGAGCCGAGAAGCCCGGACAAAACGACGAAGCCCGAAACGATTCCGATCAGGCTTATGATGACGTGCAGCATCGTGAAGGTAGACAAGCTCATACCAAGGATCATGACGCGCTCCCCCCGTTGAAACCGGGCAAATGCTACGACTCCCCTGGGAAAATTGCTACCGGCGCGTAATGGCAGCTGCTCCGAGATTCGGCGATCGAAAACAAGCCGACGCTACGCCCCACACTTTTTGCATGGCTATACAAACAGCGCCAACATCCTAGTGATTGAGAAACTCGACCAGCTTCGGGATCACTTGGTCGGGGGCCTCTTCCATCAACCAGTGGCCTGATCCCTTGACGAGTACGCCCTCGACATGGGCCGCCACCATCCTGCCCTGCTCGATCAGGAAAGGCCCGCCGGCCTTTTCCCCTGAAAGCACGAGCAGGGGCATCGTCAGCTTGGTCTTTGCAAATCCCGCGAAATCCCCGGCATCTTTTGGGAAGGCCCGGAATACTTCCATGCCGGCCGCCATGTGACCGGGCTGGGCATATTCGCCGGCGTAGAATTCGCGATCGGCTTCCGGGATCGATTTGGCGGGATCGGCGGCAAAATCATTCCAGAAATGTTCGAGATAGATGCGTTCACGGCCCGTGACCAGCGCCAGCGGCGTCTTGCCATAGAAATGGAAATGCCAGAGATCGCGCAGCAGAAAGACGCTGTTCCAGTCGCCGACGCCGGGCAGGAACGCTTCCATCAGCACAAGCCGGTCGACTTCGCTGGGGTATTGCGCCGCATAGGCATAGGCGACCATCAGACCGATATCGTGACCGACCAGTCGAATGCGGTCGTATTTAAGGCTCCTCACCAGCGCGTGGATGTCCTGCGCCATCGCCGCCTTGGTGTATCCATCCGCAGGTGCGGACGACTGGCCGAAGCCGCGCAGGTCCGGCGCGATTACGGTGTGTTTATCGGAGAGCTTTGATATCAGCGGCAGCCACATATGGCTGGTTTCGGCAAAGCCGTGCAACAGCACAATGGGATCGCCCTTGCCGGCGATCAGATAATGCAGCCTGACCCCGTTGACGTCGGCGAATTTGTTTTCCATCCGATATTTCCTCGCCGCGCTGAAAAGCCGCCTTCAATAGTAACGCGGAATCGGACCGTTATGGACCGTCTTCCGGTTCGACAGGTCGAACAGAACTTCATCCACATAGCACCAGCCCCATCCTTCGGGCGGGTCATAGCCTTCGATGACCGGGTGCCCGGTGGCGTGGAAATGCTTGGTCGCGTGCTTATTGGGAGAATCGTCGCAGCAGCCGACATGACCACAGCTACGGCAGATCCGCAAATGCAGCCACACGCTGCCGCTCTTCAGGCATTCCTCGCAACCGAGCGCGCTCGGCGTGACGTCGCGGATGCCGGCGATGTGCGTGCAGCCTTTTGTCATTCTCATGCTCTGTCGCCGGGGTCTGAATTCAAGCGGGGTAGAACCGGACTCTGAAATTGTTCATGGCGCTAAAGCGCCGGTTTCGCGGTATCGCCGAGATAGCCGTGCAGCGCGGCGACCACCTGCGCGCCCTCGCCGATCGCGCCGCCGACCCGCTTGACCGATCCCGAGCGCACATCGCCGACCGCGAATACGCCCGGCACCGAGGTTTCCAGCGCCGACGCCAACCCCTGACTCTTTTTGCACTGCGCGCCGGTGACCACAAAACCTCCGCGATCGACCATCACGCCGCAGCCTTCGAGCCAACCGGTGGCGGGATCGGCGCCGACGAATAGGAACAGGTTGCGAAATTCGGCGGTGCTGCATTCACCTGACAGCCGACTGCGCCAGCGCACGCGCTCAAGTGAAACGTCTTTCGTGCCCTCAAGCCCGACCACCTCGGTGTTGAACACGAGTTCGATATTCGGCGCGGCCTCGATGCGCTCGATCAGATAGCGCGACATGCTGGCGCCGAGGCCGCCGCCGCGGATCACCATGTGAACCGTGCGGGCATGTCCGGACAGGAACACCGCGGCCTGCCCGGCGGAGTTGCCGCCGCCGACCAGAATGACTTCCTGTTCTGCGCATAGCCGCGCTTCGATCGGCGACGCCCAGTACCAGACGCCGCGGCCTTCGAAATCAGCGAGGTTTTCGATCCCGGGCCGCCGGTAACGCGCGCCGCTCGCGACCACGATCGATCGCGCGCGCAACACTTGGCCGTCGTCGAGCTTGAGGCCGAATGCGCCGTCGTCGCGCGAGCAATCGAGTGATTTCACTTCGACCGGAATCATGATGTCCGCGCCGAACTTCTGGGCCTGGTTGAAGGCCCGGGCGGTGAGCGCATGCCCTGAAATTCCGGTCGGAAAGCCAAGGTAGTTCTCGATGCGCGCGCTGGCACCGGCTTGTCCGCCGAACGCCCGCGTATCGCACACCGCAACCGCAAGCCCCTCGGAGGCGGCATAGACCGCGGTCGACAAGCCGGCCGGGCCGCTGCCGACCACGGCGACATCGTAAACCTTGTCCTTGGCCAACGCGCGTATCATGCCCATCGCGCGCGCGAGTTCGGATTCAGGCGGGTTGCGCAGCACGGTGCCATCGGGCGCCACGACCAGGGGCAAGTCGGCCTGCGACGGCGAATACCGCACGATCAGTTCGGCGGCATCGGTATCGGCGACCGGATCGAGCAGATGATGCGGAAGGCCGTTGCGGGTGAGAAATCGCTGCAGGCGAATGACGCCGGCCGAATCAGAGGGGCCGATCAGCACCGGGCCGCCGGCACCGCCCCGGATCAGGCTGACGCGGCGAAGGATCAGCGCGCGCATGATGCGCTCGCCGAGATCGGCTTCGGCGACCAGAAGCGCCCGCAACCGCTCCGGCGGAATCAGCAGCGTTTCGACGTCGCCTTCGGCGTGGCCGTCGACCAGCGCGATGCGGCCGGAGAGTTGACCGATCTCGGCGAGAAACTGACCCGGCCCCTGGTCGATGATGGGCGTGACACGGCCGAAGCCATCGCGCTGCGTGATCGCCACATGGCCGGACAATATGACAAACATGCCGGGCCCGGGCTTGCCGGTCTCGAACAGAGCTTCGCCGTGCCCGTAATTGCGCTCCTCGCCGAACCGGCGCATCCGCGCGATTTCCTGCGGCGTCAGCGCCGGAAAGGTCTGCTCAAAACGCGGGAATACGCGCCCTGCCGACACGCGCTCATCTGCCTCATTGCCCATCGTGGTCCCTGCCGCCATTTCACTGCCGCCTCACCGCAACAAAACCAATATTCCCGGATTCCCGGGCGAGCCAACCGGCTATTTGCCCGGGTTCTTCTCGCTGCCGTGATGGGGTTCGACATCATCGGAATTGGACGGCGCGATCGTGAAATCGTCTCGCCCCCGGGCCTGCGATTTTCTCCGCCTGAGATTTTCGCGCAAGGCCAGCTTCAGCCGGTCCTGGCGCAGATCCTTCGCGGGCCTTCCGGATTGCCCCTCGCCCTTGTGCTTGCCATCCATCATCGTCGACCTGTTCGAATGCGTCGCTATTGAAAACCCTATCAGCGGAAGACCCGACCGGATGGGCGAAATTCAGGCACCGGGCGAGGAAATGGGGACCGGATCGGCCCGCAACCGTGGCCGGAGGCAATTTAGCCCCGATTCCGACCATTCAGAACGCCAGGCGGCGGGTCCCGCGCTTGCGCGCCCTCCGGCCTTGTGGCAAGGATCGGCCCGCCTTGTAGGGGCCTTTTCGGCCGATTCTCGTATCCGGGCATGCTGCCGTAGCTCAGTGGTAGAGCACTCCATTGGTAATGGAGAGGTCGACAGTTCAATCCTGTCTGGCAGCACCAGTCTTTCTCTCGAGAAAGCCCTATAAAATCAACATAATCCACGTTTTCGTTTGACTGCCGGTTTCAGCCATTTCAGCTATTTCGGCCGGAACAGACCAAGAAAGCGTGTGCCAACTGACACAAAACTGGCACAACGGTTCGCATTTTGTCCGCTCATCCAAACAATGGAGCCAGCGGCCATTTTGTTTCGTGCGACAAGGGCCGCTGCGAACCGCGTAGGGGCTTTTTTGAGAGGCCCATCCGCCCCTCGCCCAGAGGCTCCTGAGCGCTCGTGATAGCCACCTCCAAGACCCTTCAAGACCATCGATGTGCGCCGCCCGGATCAATTCCCGGCCCTGATCAATGACGAGGGCCTTAAATCGACGCCGCGCGGCTTTATGGCTCTGTCCTACCGTCACGACGGCTACAAAGTCTGGCGGCTGGATGAAGGTACTGCGCGCTTGGGGCCGACATCGGGATCTACATCAACCGGGAAATTAGCTACCGGAGGGGTGCTGTGCTGTCCCCGGACTATCCCGACGCCGTCCTAGTCGACTTCCGCGCCGCGAGATAGTTGCTCAACCGAACGCCGGCGCCGTGGCATGATCGAGCTCTGTTTGCTCCTCGGAGGTCGGAGCGAGACCGCTTCGGATCGTTTCATAGGCCCACCAGCGCCCGTCTCTCGGCATGCTTGCCCGCCTCAGCGGCTCAGCCTCGGTGAAGATGAAACGCCGTCTGAAGGCCAGAGGGCTTTCCGCGAGTAGAAACCCCTTCATGCGTTCGTGGCCCATGAACCAGGGACGGTCCAGGAACCTCGCCGGTTGGTTGGTCCAGATCGGCGGGGTTCCGAGATTCCACCGCATGGTCAGATGCTCGCCGATGGCTCCCAAAAGTGCGTTCATCTTAGGATCGTCGGTCAGGCCGGGATCCTCGGAGATCCGCCGCGCGCGCGATCCAAGGTCAGCATCCCCGTAAAAGTCATCGAGGAAGCCCGCAAGACAGAACTTAAGCTTCTCGCCCTCACGGGCGAGTTGCAGGACCTGTACCAGCGTGCCGGGTCGGATCAGGTTCGCTTTCCGCTTTTCGGTATGCATAGAGCAGGGTCTCAATCTTGGCTTTGATGCGCGGGTTCGCTGTCGGCACGACGATCGCGGGCAGGTTAGCATAGCACTCCTTGAGCAAATCGCCGAGCTGCTGCTCGGTCGCAAGTTTCGTCACCTTCATAAGGGCGACCGCATCGTCCAGATCGCTTTCGATCTTTCCATGTCCTCGACCACGCGGTTGCAGCAGACACCGGCTGCTGGCGAAGGAGGGGTGTTTGATTGGGGGTTGCATTTTGTCTATATTTGGACTATGTCCATACCTGACTATAGGTGAGACAGCATGCGGAACGCCCAGAAAAAGCGCACTTCTGAAGCAGCAAAAGGGCCTCAGCGCCTCGACAATTCACGCTTTGTGCCGGCAAATCGCAGGCGGCTCAGTGCTCCTGCCTTGCGGACTTTCCTCGCCATTGCGGATCTATGGGGGTTGACGGAAGAGCAGCGTCTCCTGATCCTCGGCTATCCCTCTCGATCCACCTACCACAACTGGTGCAAG
>Ga0185299_10001691_pt1 | contig 39588 bp, 33 predicted proteins | sample PaiPotPPA55metaG_FD_128002 | JGI IMG/M metagenome (GOLD analysis project Ga0185299, IMG submission 128002) | Iron sulfur acid spring bacterial and archeal communities from Banff, Canada, to study Microbial Dark Matter (Phase II) - Paint Pots PPA... ...
CCTTCCGAGCATGCTGCTGATGATAGTTAACGCCGGCGTGCCTCTTCTCAATTTGCACTAGGCTGGGACCGACGCGGCGGGCGCTCAAGTACCAGGATCTTCGGCAAAAACACCAATCTGCGATTTCAGAAGCGCGAATGAGATCACGATTGGGCATAGGCATCTCAATAGTCAAGCTCGATCTGATTGAAAGCGGCCCGGCAGGGGAGCAAGATTAGCCGCTTCATGACCAGATCCCGCTCTATTTTATCGCTGCGCCTTCGACACCGGCGAGGCGATCATCTGCAGAACGGCTTTTCTCGAGAGAGAGGCTGATCAGGACAGGACGGCGCACATCAACGGGATACTAAACGACTTCTCACCCATTCGGCGTTTCTCAAGAGTAATCCTGGCGAATCGGGCCGCCGGCGCCAATTGACACTGATTCGCATTATCAGCAACCGCCGGACTGCCGACTCAGTGTTCTCCTTTGCTTAAGCAAATATCAACCAGGATTTGTGTGCACGATGTGTGCACGGGTCAAACCCGAGCGCCGCGGATGTCGAGCTAGCTGCTTCCCAGAATCCGCTGATTCAAATAAGGCCCGCCACGGGGGCGGAGCCTCATTGTCGTTTGCTCGCAGGCTGCAGACGCACCTGGCTAGCGATGTCCTTTTCGTGCGCCTACCTATCGCCGACAATCAACCCTGACCGCCCCCTTCCGGAGCTATGCTAATACTCTTGATGACCGAACTCGACGTCCAAATTCAGGGTGCACTCGAAAGCCTTCGGCACGACACGAGCACGGGAGGGTTTGATGCCGTCCAGTACATCACCGCTTTTCAGCAAAGCGCGTATGACAAGGCGCAGTCAGTCTTGGATATACTCGCAAAACAACCGACTTTTTCAAGATTACGTCCCGTATTCCTGAGTGTCGGTGGGGGCGATGGTGCCGAACTCGAATACTTGCTACGCAACTCCGACGCCGCAGCGGGAGTACTGCTTGAAGGGACACGCCCGCTTGCTGACGTCGCCCGCAAGCGAGCTAGTCAGCTACCAATAGGAAAGGAAATTACGATCTTTGAGGGAGACGCGAAGGAGAAGATTCGGGAGGGCGTCACACGTGTGAACTCGCTAGTCGCGGCGAGTCGCGGCGATTACGTTTGTGTAACCTGCCATGCAGTTCTGCACGAATTGTTCGACCGCGGCGGTTCCGACTTCGATCCGATCGGGTTCTTCGCGACAATCTTCCAAGATTACACCACGTCAACTTGGTTTACCTACCGTGAACCCGGCGTCCCGGACAAATGGCCTAACGTAGTGATGGTGCAGGCAGCGTGTGAACCGCATTCTCTCCTTCCGCTTGCTCAGGCTATTTCCGACCGTCATAGAGGCATGAGAGCGCTTCGACCAGAACCACAGGTAGTGGGGGATCACGTCAGAATGCATAAAACACTGGCGATGGAGCTGCTGGCCAAGCTCTTCTACCTGAAGGATCTGGCACACGAACTCGAAGAACGCTCGACGGCCGTCGATCACGGCCAACTGACCAACATGCTCTGGTCAGCCATCGGTGACCGAGCGCGAGAAGAGAGCCGGGCAAACATCTACACCGAGAGTCAGCCGACGCAGTCTTTCCGGGACCTTTGGCAGAAGCTTGGGATCTCCGTGCTCGGGATGAACGAAAACGGAAGCTTGTTCCGTTTACCGATCGCCGAATCCCAGAGCCGCATAATCGCATGGCGTCTGGCCGATTCGGCGCCAATCCACGGCGCATCGCCGAAGGTGGACCTGCAGGTTGAAGATCCGGTAGTTGCCGAACTTGTCGTTGCGCGTAGTTGCCTTAATACGGGAGAGCACGATCTCCTTTGCGGAATGCTTGCGTCCAAAGCTCGGGCATGGATCGAGTCGGCCAGAGCCGCCGAAGCACTTGAATTGTTACGGGAGATTCGAGGAAGATTCCCCACGGAAGACTGTCGTCATCTTTGGTCGCATTACGGCATTTGCCTCGGGAAATTATTTGCCGGTGAACCCGTTCACGCTAGCGATTTCGACCCGGAAATAGTAAAGGCGGCGGACGGAGTGGGGATTGGACTGCTGTTCGAGGCCGAGCGCATGGAGTTTCACCGTAAAGCTGGCGAGCACCAGTCCGCACTTGAAATCGGCAACGAACTAATCGGGATCGTCCTCGGCGGCAACGCATCGGACGTCTCCGACACCGCCCGCTATGTGCACGGAACAGCCGCATTCTTGATTGGCAACCTCCTTCGGCACGGTGGACTGTACCAGCGAGCATGGAATGCGATCGACCGGGCACAATCGATTTTCCGAGCTGGTCCCGCGGCACAAGCTACCGAGCTCGCGCACTGCTATTACGCTAAAGCCGTTTGCGTGGCTATGACGGGAATGTCCCAATTCGATGCGCCCTTCGACGAGAGCCCGCACGGTGGCCGCCCGGTTTGCGAATGCACTGATTACGTTGTCGTACTCGCATGCCTCTTGGTTTGTTAGGAACGAACTTCGAGCCAGGCAATTTGCATTGCAGGCCGCAAAACAATTTGCCGAATTAGGTTTCCAGAAATACGCGGCTCGGGCGCGAGATCTTGCTACCCTGCTTGGGTGGTGGCAGTCGCTCCAAACGGGGCAGAAGCTGGACTTCGACATGGAGAACAAGGATCTCGCCCGGATTGTTAGGATCTTGGTCGGTTCGGAGCCTTCAGGCGATTGGCTTTCGAATCGCTTTTCGCAACTCCGCCCCTCGGTTGCCATCGGCATTCTCCAGTTCTGGAAACAATACGGCCACGCGTCGGCAGGTTGCGAGGTAACACTTCCCCCTGTTTTGGAGACGACCCCGAGCAACGCGCTGATTTGGCGCCCCGGCGAAGCCCCTGTCGATCTTCTGCGAGCCGACCAGATCCTTCGAGGGGCTTGCTCGATACCGGTCGATTTGCGAGTCCCGCTAATCGCCGACTAGACTGGCTGCGATAGATAGACTTGCGGGATAATGAGCGAGAGCGGATGACGACCGATCCAAGTCCCTCCGGCTGGGTAAAGTGCTCGAAGACCGCGAGCGGAAGTTTGTTAGCCAATCCGAGGAGTTTGTTGCCACGGCCCTCCACGAGTTCCGTGCCGCTGGGCATCCGTGTGCGCTTCCGCAGATCGCTGAACGCCCCTCCTTCCCTATTCCGCCGATCCTAATAGAAAGCTTTCGGTCGATCACACCGGACCAGCGTCGAATGATTTCCGACGCATATTATGGCGAGACGGGCGTGGCGTATTGCATCATATTAGATCCGACGGATCCGCCAGCGGAGGGCCATCCATTGCTGGATCTCGCCGCCGCTCTTGCGGGCGACCTTCCCTTGCGTTTTCCTTGAGCCATCCCATGGAAGGCCATCGGGAAGCCATCTCGCGTTTTGGCCCCGCCGACGGCACTCTGAAGATCTACGATTTGGACACCAAGGACGCCCGATTTGGCTACCGGGAACAAGCCGAGACGTCGGAAATGTTTTCGGCTCATAATGACGGCCTCGGCTACGCGGGTGCCGTCGAAGCTGTTGCATTCTATATGGACTCCTCTCCTCTCTGGGGTGGCTATACATATTTTCAGAACCTGATCCGATTGGCGATCGATTTGATGCGGATCGATGAAGAGGCGTTCCGCGCCCTGTTCTTGCCCAACGCGATCACCGCAATTCGCCCTACGGGTAAGGGAGCAATCAAAGTGACGTCTCCGGCCTTGTTTCTGAACCCGTTCCGCCGGCCCCAATGCTTCTATCGCGTGTCGACGGGCGAGTATCAGATCACCTGGCGCGACGACTCCCCTGCTCTCTATCGCGCCAGGAGATTTCTCGATGGCCACACTCATCCATTCGCTCCGGGTTCGGCTTTCGTTAATTTCACGGCGCCCGGGCACTGCTGCTTTGTTCGCAACGAGGCCGTTGTCCATGGCAGAACACCATTTCTCGATCTTGCGACGCTTGGACGACGGCGGGTCCTAGCGAGGAAATGGTTCATGCGCGATCCGAAGGACGCCGTCTACAAGCATGTTCCAGGAATGGAAATTTGTGAGGAATATGCGGTACTGTATCCTGAATTCTTCGGCGCGGATCGCTTGGTAGGAGAGTGGAATTACGATCCTCTTTCCGACCAAAACATCAGGAAGCAGTGATGGAGAATCGTGGTCCATTCCTCATGGATGCGGATCTTCCCACCGCTCAAGGTAAGCGTTCCCACATTCCTCGAATGCCTCCCGTGAGTCGGCATTGGAAAGTGGACCGGATTCATTGCCATCTGGTCGGGCAGGGATTCGCAGGGCTGGGTTTAGAACCTAAGCTCCATCCATTGCGGCTTTCGCGGCCCTGGCAAGTCTGGACTGAATTGCTTACCGTGACCATCTGTCATCAGGCAAATTGGGACAAATTGCATGCGATCGTTATGGACCTTGCCGCAGAGAAACTGTCGCAGATCGATCCCCGGCATCTCACGCAGATGTCGGGCATTGATTTTCGGCGGATGTTTGGAGGCGCCTATGACGCGGATCGAATTCGGACCGCTGAGCGCGTGAGGCTCCTCCGCGCCACCGCTAACGCGATTGAAACGGACACAGACGGCCCCAGATTCGACTGGCTTCCTGCTGCATCAGTCCGGCTTGCGGGAGTCGCGGGTCTTTACGATCGGCTACAGCAGATCGAGGCGTTTCGGGGAGATCCTCTGCAGAAAAAATCACGCATTCTCGTGCACGACCTCCTTCAGTTTGGGTTGATCAGTGTTTCAGACCCGGAGAACATCGCGCCAGCCATTGATTACCACCTCATTCGCCTTTATGTGCGAACAGGACGCGTATTCCCCGTGCGAATTGAGTTGCTCGACCGGCTTACCGACCAAGGCACTCCGCGCGTCGAATTTCACACAGATCTACGCGCCGCGGTCGAGGAAGCAATGACGTACTCTGCGGGCTCCGCCGGAATCAGAATCGATCAGCTCAACCAAATCGAGTGGCAGATTGCGCGCTCTTTTTGCACGCGCCGGAGTCCTCGCTGTAACGGTCCCTTCCTGCCGGAAAAGCCGATTGACGTGGAACTCGAATGTCTAGCAAAGAAAGTTCGTGGATGCCCGTTGCGTTGCGACTGCAGAGGCGCTACCGACCCGGAACTCCGTTCGATCGTCGATCCTCGATCGGCAAGTCCGTACTACTGAGGTGCAGCCCATCGGTGCCAAACGGAAATGCAGTGACCGGCTGCCGGGCGACGAATGGAGACAGTCGCTAAGGCATCGTGTTCATCGATTAGCCCGGGCAGATAATTCGCCTTTCTTTCGCCTTTTATAATCTGTGATATAATCCTCCTCGATGGCAGCTCCGATCCACCAGTTCTCGTTTGATGCCCTAGGTGAACGGCTTATTGCGAGTCTGGGAAACCCTGTCACGCGCGCCATGTACGGAAAGGCGATACGCGATTTCCTCGCTTGGTACGGAGGGCGGTCGACAGAGGCTTTGACCCGTTCCGCGCTGGAGACTTACAGAGCTCATCTTACTGGTCTGAAGTACTCCCCGTCTACCGTCAATCAGCGGCTCTCCGCAATTAGAAGACTCCTTCTTCATGCCGGAGACGAAGGTCTTATCCCCGCGGCAACCGCGCAGATCGCTACGCGAGTTTCGGGTGTGCGTAAGCGAGGAGTGCGAGTCGCAAAATGGCTATCTCCAGAGCAGGCTGAGGATCTGGTCAACGCTCCTGATCCGGGTTCGCTTAAGGGTCTGCGGGACCGCGCGATTCTCGCGCTGCTGGTCGGATGCGGCCTACGTCGCGCTGAAGTAGTATCACTTGAAACAAGCCATCTCGAAAAGCTGGAAGGCCGATGGGTGCTTCTCGATATCGAAGGCAAGCACCGGCGGATTCGAACCGTACCGGTGCCACCTTGGGTGAAGTCCGCACTTGACGTATGGCTTACTTCGGCTCAGATCGCAAAGGGACGACTGTTCCGCGCTGTCGAGCGCGGCGGGGCCGTCACTGCCCGGTCCATATGCGCGCAGACAGTTTTCGACATTGTAGTTCAACAAGGAAAGACCATCGGCATTTCAATTCGTCCGCACGATCTGCGGCGCACTTGCGCCAAGCTGTGCCGCCGGGAAGGCGGAGATCTGGAACAGATCCAATTGCTCCTCGGGCATTCGAGCATTCAAGTCACAGAATCATATCTGGGAACTCGACAGAGCCTTGGCGAGGCGCCGAACGATAGAATTCCCATTCGTTGGCACCACGATAGGCGAAAGCTGGCCAGTTGAAAGAGCGTCTTCGGTGGAATTAGACGCTATTGTCGATGTCCTTCAATACAGAGATTCGCCGAATTATGTTCGCGCGGATGTGCTAGCTAACGATATCGACTTCGGATTTCTATACCGCCGTGCAAGCCAGCACTGCGGCCTCGAAGGAGCATTCTTGTTGCGGGGCTCGGAGAGTGGCGCTACCCGGACCCCGATCGTGTATGTCTGCCGCGCAGGGACAGAAGAAGAGGCGAGAGTCATTCATAGACGCGTTTGGAATCAGGACCTGGTTCCCTTTCTGTTGGTAACGAGCCCTAAAGCGCTTCGCATCTATCCCGGATTCCGCTACGACCCGAGTGACGCAGCAAACGAAGATATGAATGCCGGAGCTCTGCGACATTTCGAGGACTTCAATCGGGTCGCCTTGGAATTGCAATCATTCGGAGCAGACGCGATCGACTCAGGTCGCTTTTGGAGGGATTGGGCAGCCGACGTCACACCTGATAAGCGTGTCGATTGGCGGTTGTTGCGCAATTTGCGGGACCTTGAAAAATCTCTCGCCAATAGCGGCTTGACAGACCGCACGCTTATACACGGGATCATTGGCAAGTTCGTCTACCTCCGCTACCTGCGGGATCGAGAGATTCTGTCTGAACGCAAGCTGCAAGCGTGGGGGCTCGACCCAGAACAAGTGCTGGGCCGAAATCTTCGATTGGAAGCCTTCGAGCAACTGCTCGCGAAGCTTGACGAATGGTTGAACGGGTCGGTTTTCCCACTCACTCGGTATCAGCTCGACACCATCGGAGAAGATCGGCTCCGCACTGTAGCCGGCGTTTTTCGCGGCGACGCTGCCAGCGGCCAGATTGCTCTTGAATTTGCCAATTACGATTTTTCCTTCATTCCCATCGAGACTCTATCGATAATCTACGAGCAATTTCTGCATGCGCCAGATCCCCAAACTGGCGTTAGCAAAGGGAAGGAGGAGGGAGCATACTATACGCCTGTCCCGGTCGTGAATTTCATGCTCGACCGCCTGGAAATGCGGCGCCCCCTGCAGCCAGGTATTCGAGTACTCGATCCCTCGTGTGGCTCAGGCGTGTTCCTCGTCCAATCCTATCGACGCCTGATTGAGCAAGCGATTCGTAAGAATGATAGCCAGCCACCACGACCCGCGGAACTCCGCTCGATGCTGACCGAACACTTTTTTGGGATCGACACCGATGTTGATGCCTGCCAGATTGCCGAATTGAGCCTCGTGCTGACCTTGCTAGATTATGTCAAGCCACCAGATCTCGAAGCAACTCCGGTACGGAAGTTCCGGCTGCCTTCGCTGCGAGGACAGAATATCTTCCATCAGAGCGCGTTCTCAGTTCTACCTGCCTTGGCGCCTCAATCCTTTGACTGGATCGTTGGCAACCCGCCTTGGAAGAAGTTAGGTCCACAAGACGCAGATGGTTCTGATCCTGACCTAGAGGAGTGGATTCGCGCCAATCGGAAAAGCCACCCGACAGGTGGCCGCCAGCTTGCCGAGATGGTTGCTTGGCGTAGCCTTGAATTTCTTGGTCCCGGTGGTGCAGCCAGCCTTCTACTGCCAGCGATGACCTTATTCAAATACGATTCGACGAAGTTTCGAAAGCGGTTCTTTGCAGAGACGAGTGTGTGGGAAGTTGCTAACTTCGCCAATCTCGCTAATGTACTCTTTGGCGGCCGATCTACTGTGCCAGCAGCAGTCTTGTTGTTTGCGAAAAGGATTAGCTCCGAACAGAGCGAAGATGTGGAGGTCTATGCTCCATTTCTTGCTAATCAGCCAGTGCTATTTGACGCCAAGTCGGGCGATAAGCAGCGAGAAGCCTGGAGCATCTTGGTGAACGCTGGCGAAATCCGCTCACTGCGACATGCGGAAGCGGCCTCTGGTGAAGGAGTCCCTTGGAAACTCGCGAGTTGGGGGTCCTACCTTGATAGACAATTACTTGAGCGGATTCAACAGAACTTCGGAAGCATTCGCGATTTCGAGAAACGCGGCGTGCTCACCGCCACCCAGGGATTCGAACTTCGAAAGTCGGCGCGCAGAGGTGCCTACAAGGCCGACTACCACTCAGAACTAGTTGGCAAGCGCAAGCTTCTAATTCGAAAACTGAAGGAGCGGAGGTATTTATGGCGATTACCTGACCGCGCAATTGGAACGGTAGGTGACGATGAGGCCTATGTGCGGCTGCGCGGCGGCTTTGAGCGCCCATTCAGAGTGTGTCAACCCCCGCATATTGTCGTAGCGCGGTCAGGCGCATTTGCAGTATACGAAGATGATTTTCTGGTTATCCCCCCTCGACAGATAGGTATTGGAGCTGATCCAAACAGGAGTGATCTGCTGAAAGCGATCGCTCTCTATCTGAACTCTGATTTTTCTCTTTACTACCAGTTTTTTAGCTCTCCCGAAGCGGGCATACAAAAGACGGTCAGTACAACACGGGAGTTGCGGGCAACTCCTGTACCGTTTGATGAAAACAATGTCAGCAGCCTGCAGCCCTGGGTAGACCTTTTCGATCAAATCGTAGCGCAGAATCACGACCGCGATGACTTCACGGACAGCCCGCTTGTTCGAAGGCTGAACGAACTTGCGAACGAGGCTCTTCGGCTGACTGAACGCGACCGAACTCTAGTACATGACCTCATCCATGTGAAGCTGGATCTAACACGGGGCAAAGTTGGTCGTCGCGCCACTGGCGTAGCTGGTGACGACGAGGTGCGGCAATATGCTCTTGGCCTCCGGGATGAACTGGATTCCTTTCTTGGAGATGATCTGAATGCCCGTCACCGCATCCGAGTCGCGATCGGAGAAGATACTGGAGCTGTTGAGATCGCATTAGTCGACAACACGAACAGGCCGCAGCCAATCTCAGTAGAGTCAGCCAGCCCTCGACTGTCAGTCGAACTAGCCTTGGCCCGCTCGAACGCTCAGCAGCGAGCTGGACAGTGGTTCTATTTTGATCGCAATCTTCGGATAAATGGCGATGGTCTGACGTACGTTTGCAAGCCGATGCAACGGATGCATTGGACGCGAACTCAGTCAATGCTTGATGCGGGAGAGGTGATAGCCGATGATCTGGCGTCGCCACCGGGGGATACAGCAGCCCGTGGATGAACGTATTAAGACACGGACTCTCGGGCGTGCCGGTAGTTCCCTGTATCACTTAGCTTTCATCCGCAACTGCCATCGGTGGCTTGCCGTAGGATATTCGCTGCTCGATGCACGCTCGCTCGCGACCGCTCCGGAACCGGCGATCACCGGCGAACTCGTGAGAGCAATGAAGGAAGCAAAACTCCGGTCCGACGCACCGACGTGGATGATCCGAATGTACGCGGCGGACGATCCTCCGGTGAATTCTCCCGGCAGGTTAGGGAAACACAGAAGAAGGGTCGACATGGAATTCGAGCGGAGCGAGAAAGGCACTACATTTCATTTTCATTGCGAGGCCAAGCGTCTCTACCGAAGTGGTTCGATCGGCGAATACCTCGGGCAAGAGGGACTGGGAATGTTCCTAACCGGTGAGTATGCTCGCAATGAACATGTCGGAGGAATGCTTGGCTACGTGCAAACTGAAAACGAGGACAATTGGATTGCCCGACTAAGGACCGTATTAGGGAGCGACCAGCAGACATACCAAGTTGCAAGCGATGGTCAACTAGAGGTTGCGGGGCTTGCAACCGAGCTCCCACAGGTCCAAGTATCAAGACATGAGCGGCCTCTTGTTGGGCAGCCAATAATCATCTACCATACTTTCCTCGCTTTTCTAAGCTGAAGGATTCCTCAACTAATGGAAGCCGTGCCGCTGCTTGCCAGGGAGCATCGTCGCTTTGAAGCAGACAGCGCGAAGGGCGTTCTGGAGGCTCATCGATTTAGGCTCGCCTTTGACTCATTTGACGACGTGATCTGAGCTGTCTACCCGCAATCCACATCAGACGCCACAAATGTTTCGGCGCGCTAGACTACGGAATAGCGAGATATTATGCCATACTTTTCGGAGAATTACGGTGCCATTCGTTATCCAATAGGCACTGATACCGTACCGGGCCTCCGGAAAGCCCAGATTGGTGCCCTCCACGCTATAAGTTCACATTTCACGATCCGCGCCGATCCCGCCCTCGTCTCGCTGCCTACTGGCGCCGGAAAGACATTAGTGTTGACCCTGGTTCCGTATATTCTGCGCGCGAATCGAGTGCTCGTGGTTACGCCCAGGCGGTTAGTGCGCAACCAGATAGCCGAGGAGATCGCTGTCATGAGAACAGCACGCATTGTCGGCGCGTTGGCACAGGAAATCCTCTCGCCCCGCAGCTATGAACTCGTACACCGCATCGATGACCAGCAGGGTTGGGAGGTCCTTCGGCACTTCGATGTTGTTGTCGCCACGCCCAGTGGTGTCAGTCCGTTCCTTGAACCCGTACCGCCTCCTCCTCCGGATCTGTTCGATCTACTGTTGATTGACGAGGCGCACCACGCACCCGCAGAGATGTGGTCGCGGCTTATGGATTCATTCCCTGGCGCCGCAAAAGCCTTGTTCACGGCGACGCCGTACCGTCGTGACTATAAGGAAATCAAAGGGGCGTTCGTTTACTCGTACCCACTCAAACAAGCATACGAAGACAAGATTTTTGGCAGGGTTCAATTCGTTCCCGCTCAGCCCGCGAGGGGAGAATCGAACGACGTAGCAATCGCCCGCGCGGCTAACCGATTATTCACAGAAGACCGTGGTGCCGGGCTCCAACACGCCCTGATGGTGCGCACGGACCGAAAGAGTCGCGCGGACGAACTAAAAGCCCTATACGCTGAGCATACAAATCTTCGCCTTCAGATCGTTCACAGCGGACTCACGTACAAGACGATTCAACGCACGCTTCAACATTTGAGGGAACAGCGATTGGACGGCATCATATGCGTGGACATGATGAGTGAAGGATTCGATTTTCCACAGCTCAAGATCGCCGCGGTGCATGTCCCCCACAAGTCCCTCGAAACCACACTCCAGTTCATTGGCCGATTCGCCCGGACAAACGCAGAGCACGTCGGTGCGGCGCGATTTGTAGCCGTGCCTGAGGAAATCAAATCGGAGACCCGGCGCCTGTACCGCGAGAATGCGGTCTGGGAAGAACTCATCGTCGATCTCACCGACCAACGGCAGACTGAAGAGGCTCACGTGCGCACGACGCTGGAACGTTTTGCTCCTCCAGTCCGCACGGAATTCAACACCGAAGACCTCTCTTTGTATGCCCTCTGGCCATACTTTCACGTCAAGATCTACGAACTTGCAGATGCGACCGAAATGCCGGAGATTGTGGAGCTGCCTCCGCCCTTTAGGATTACCTTTCAGCAGAATGCACCTGAACTCTCGGCGATCGTTCTGATTGCAAACGAGCAACAGCGTCCGCGTTGGACTGATCTCGACCTTTTCAACCGATCGGAATACGAACTCTTCGTTATCTATCTCGATCTTGAGGCGCACTTGTTGTTCATCTGCGCATCACGCCGCAGCGTCGCGCTCTATGAGGCCGTCGCGGAGCACTTCGGACCACACAAGATCCTACCCCTCTGGAAAATCAATCGAGTTCTGCGCGGCTTGGAGGACGCGGTGTTCTTTAGCTTGGGCATGAAGAACCGGCTGCACAATAGCAATACGGAGTCCTACCGCAACATAGCCGGGCCCAGAGCCCATCTCGCAGTTGCCAAGAATGACGGAAGAATATTTCATCGAGGTCACGTCTATGGCAAAGGAAAAACCGCCGGCGAGGAGATCACCATCGGTTATAGCAGCGCATCTAAGGTGTGGAGTCAACGAAATGGTCAGATTCCGCATCTCATTGCCTGGTGTCGTGCTGCCGCAGCCAACCTGGGAAGTGACGCTCCAGTCCCTGCGCATGAGGGAATTAGCTTTCTGTCCGTCGGAGAAGAGTTGCGCACATTTCCGCCGAACCTGATTGCCGCAGAATGGGACACGGCTATCTATAAAAGCAATCTTGTGCTTACCTACTCCGCAGAAGACCAAAACCACGAAGTGCCGCTTACGGATGTCGCGCTCAATATCGATGTTCCTGGGTCCACTACCGATATCGTGCGTCTTCGCGTGGAGACCGACGACTTCAATTGTGCGCTCCATTACTTACTGACCGGTGATCAATTTTTTGAGGCCGGCAACGAGAGTGCCCGGAATGTGGCCATTCGAGACGGGCTGGAAGTGATAACGTTGTTGCAATACGTAAACAATCATCCGCCAACGATTTACAGCGCCGACTTTACGAGCCTGCGGGGTGCGGAGATTTTCCGTACGGACCCAAGTACTTTCCCGCCGTTCAATCTGGCTCGCCTCAGCCCTTGGGACTGGACTGGCGTCAACATCAGGCGCGAATTCTGGAATGACGGCCAACCCCACGCCGAACTCTCTATCCACCAACGCCTTCTCCAGAGCCTCGACGGTCCCGAGGCCGCCGTTATCGTCTATGACCATCGCGTCGGGGAAATCGCCGACGTCATCGTGGCCGGAATTCGAAACCGCAAAACAAGCTTCACGTTTTATCACGTCAAAGGGTCTAGCGAAGCATATCCTGGCCAGCGAGTCGGTGACGTTTACGAGGTCTGCGGCCAGATCATCAAGTCGGTAATCTACATCAACAATCCCGAGGCTCTCGCACAAAAGTTGCACCGGCGCCTTGACGGCGGGTCACGATGTACGAAGGGCAGCGAACAGATTCTCAATGAGCTTTTTGCCGAAGGGCACAGACACGGCTTCACGTATGAGCTGGTTGTGGTCCAGCCCGGCCTTTCCCCGGATCTGGCGCAACCGGTCGCAAACATCCTCGCTGCGGCCGACGATTTCGCGCGACGCTCAGGATCTGATGGGTTCACCGTAATTACATCTGAGCCCGTGGTCGCAGCCGCCAGAAACCCATTAGAATGAACTGACTTACAAGAGCGCATATGCCAAAACCACGTGAACACTTGGCGGAACTCCTCCTTAACATGCGTTTCCATGGCGCGACGGACACCTTGCGGTCGCGTCGCCCGTTTTCGCCAGACATTGAGGCAGTCCATGCAGTACTTTTTAGTCCGCGATACGATCGCCAGGCCAAGATCAGGACATATCGGTCATGGTTCGAAAAGAATCAACCGTGTGTGTTCGGCAAGACGGCGGCTACCAATAAGAATATTTATATCTGCCTTCTTGAGGACCACGAGATTTTACGGATGCAGCGGGGAGATCCAGATGTGATGGATACCCTTCAAGATCACCGCCAAGTGTGGAAACGCCTTGCCCTCGAAGGTTCCACTTCCTCATTCGTCATTCGTCATTCTCCTGACAAGCCCACATCTGATCACGCGAGAGCCGAACGAGGCATTGAAAGAGACCTGCCGCCGGTTGATGGAGCTCTACATGCAGATAAGCGTGGCCGACGATACCTTTCATACCGAACGTGAGTATGCGTTTCTCCGTCGGCCCGATAATGCCGTCCTGCGGTTCTCTACGCTTCCGAATATATTCTGCGCCCAAGGTGACGGTCGATGGTGGCATGATCACAGGACACCCGGCGGCATCATGATTACGTCAAACGCCCTCGGCCATTTCATGTATTCACGAACGAAGAAGACGCAACTCGATCAGACTGTCTGTACTGCGGCGCTCGAACAGGCGATGCGAACGATCGCGAACGCACGTAAAGACCCATCGGACGGTAAGGCGAGGTATCAGCACTGTCCCGCCACGTATCTCGTACCCAGACAACCTGGTGATCCAGTGCCACTGCGAACCACATCAGAGTTCAGCCCTTATTCGCCAGACCACTATGCAGGGTATTTTCACACCGATCATCTGATTCCGTCAGTGTTCTTCCAAAAGGACCGCGATCCGAAAACGCTCAAGAAATATGATGACCTGAGCTTTCGCTACATCTTTGACACCTCTGTCGATCCCGAAGGGCACGCAGAACTGATGGCCGGCACGCCCGCGAAATGGTATGACGTCAGAAACAACATGAACCGCCTTCCTGATTTCGTGGACCCGGAACGAACGGCGGCATTGGATCACCAAACCCGTGGTCGGCTTACCCGATGGCTCGAAGAGCGAATCCAGCAGCGATTCTGATGGCCATGACGTAAAGCTAACACACGGGCCTCAGGTGCGAGGCTACCGACGCTATGCAAATTAGTAGAGTTACGATCCGAAATTTCCGGAATTTCAAGGCGCTGGATGTAAAACTCGGGCAGCACGCCGTTTTCCTCGGTGAAAACAAGGTTGGTAAGACCAATCTGCTCTTCGCGCTGCGGCTTATACTGGACCCGGCGATGCCCGATTCCATGCGGAGGCTGAGGATGGAAGATTTCTGGGACGGACTGCCGCGTCCACTCGGCCTGGACGACACTATCGAGATCTCGATCGAATTCCGTGGATTCGAGAAGAGCGAAAATCTCCTCGCTGTGCTGGCTGACCACCTTGTGAAACCCGAACCGATGGTCGCCCGGATTACCTACCGTTACCAGCCCGTCGCGGGGCTGAAGGAAGCGCCCCGCAGCGAATCGGACTATGAATTCGTTGTCTTCGGCGGCAATCGGCCGGATAATGCCGTGGGTTACGATCTGCGACGCTGGATGCCGCTCGATCTCTTTCCTGCCCTGCGTGATGCAGAATCGGATCTCGCGCGATGGGCTCGATCTCCGCTACGCCCGCTGCTCGATCGCGCATCGAGGACGGTTGACCGCGAAGCGCTCGAGCAAATCGCGGAGGAGGTGCACGAAACGACTTCAAAAATTGCTGACGTGCCCGAGCTAACATCAGTCGTGGACGAGGTCAATAATCAGTTGACCATGATGGTGGGATCCAAACACGCCGTCGAAACAGCGCTCGGGTTCACTCCCACCGAAGCCGACCGGCTTATCCGCGCGCTGCAATTATTGATTGACGGCGGGAAACGAGGCGTCGCTGAGGCAAGCCTCGGCTCGGCTAACGTTCTCTATCTGGCCCTCAAGCAGCTCGAACAGCGATATCTGGTTGATGAGGGTGAGCGGCAACACACTTTTCTTGCCATCGAAGAACCGGAGGCGCACCTCCACCCTCATCTTCAGCGCCTGATCTTCCGCAACTACCTCAGGAGGCGCGATGAGGCGGAGAAGATAGCAGAGGTGCGCAGCATCCTTCTGACGACTCACTCTCCGAATGTTGCAAGCGTCGCCCCTCTTTCTAATGTTGTCGTGCTGCGGCAGGTTCCCGGGGAGAAACACACCGTCGGCCGGTCACTCCGCACGCTGAAACTTGAGGACCAGGAACGGCTCGACCTGGAGCGCTACATCGATGTCACCCGCGGCGAACTGTTTTTTGCAAGGGGAGTGATACTCGTCGAAGGGGAGGCCGAGAAGTTTCTGTTGCCCGCTCTCGCAAGACTCTACGACGATGAATTTGACTTCGATGCGCTCGGTATCAGCGTCTGCGCGATCGGGGGGACGAATTTTGCTCCGTACGTGCGGCTGCTCGGTCCAAATGGGCTCGATATTCCCTTCGCGGTCCTGACGGACTTCGATCCGAAAGGCGAGGTGACAAGCCAGGAAGATGCCGATCCTGACGAGGGCGGCAATAGTAGCAGCTATGGCGAAAACCGCGTCGTGAATCAGATCATGCGCGAGATGATGACGCCGGAACAATGGGACAAGTGTACGTTCAAGGAGGTTCTTGGGCGCGCTGAGGATTCCGGTGTGTTCCTCAACACGTTCACCTTCGAGGTCGATCTGTTCAAGACCGGGAACGAGGACGAGTTCGCCGAAGCGATCAGGGGGCTGACAAACAATAAGAAGATGCACTGGCGATTCGACGAGCTTTCGACCGATCCTGAGTCGCTCGATGCCGCACAGTTTCTTAAGGATATTGACTCGATAGGTAAGGGCCGCCTAGCCCAACGCCTAGCATCGATTTTTCTCGAACAGGGCGTTGATGTCTCTCCGCCTTACATCACGGCAGCTCTGGACTACATGCAGGCGAAACTGGCATGAATACGCCTCCCTACATTGAGGCCGCGGAAGAGCTCCGAAAGAACAATGAACAGTGGCAGGCGTACGAATCCGAGGGCCACTGCGTCGTCCTCGCGGGTCCGGGAAGCGGAAAGACGAAGGTCATCACGATAAAGATTGCGAGGCTTCTCGACGAGGATGTGCGGCTCCCGAGACGGCTTGCGTGCATTACGTACAGCAATGCCTGTGTGGGTGAGCTTTTCAGGCGTCTGCAGCAGCTAGGTGTGGCGGACGATGAGCGCCTTCTGATTTCGACCGTGCACTCCTTCTGCCTGGCGGAACTCGTCCTTCCGTTCGCGAGACTTGCAGGGATGGATGTCGCGGACCCGCTCGTTGTGGCCTCTCCCTCGAAATCTCGCGAGCTTTTCGCTAAGGCCTATGACCAAGCGCTCGGCGGGCAGCCCCCCAAGTGGTATCGGGCGGAGTTTGACAAACTCCGGCGCACGATTCCGGACCGCGGCAGCTCGCAGTGGAAAAACTGGCCCGGGCGGGAAACGGAGGTAGTCGACGCGTATGAGGCGCTGCTATTGAAGCACGGCCTGATCGACTTTGACGGGCTGGTACTCGCGGGCCTCCAACTGATCGAAAAGCATGGATGGGTGCGAAGTTCCATCTGTGCGAAATATCCCATTCTAGTGATCGACGAGTACCAGGACCTCGGCGTGCCGCTCCACCGGATGGTGCTCGGGCTCAAGGAGAAGGCCGGAGTGCGGATCATCGCGGTCGGTGATCCCGACCAGTCGATTTACGGCTTTACAGGCGCGCAGCCCGTTTTGCTACGCAAGCTCGCGGCATTGCCGGACGTCGAGGATATTGAACTGAAGCTGAACTACAGGTGCGCGGACAGGATAATCGCCGCGTCGAAAATGCTGCTGGTCGATCCTGCTGACTTCAAATCGCATGATGGCCGGCAAGGGGACATTCTAATTTACGAAACGGAAAAGGATGTCAGGGGGCAGGCGGATTACGCGCTCGGCACTGTGGTTCCCGCGTTGCTGGAAGATTATGACAACTGGAAGTATGGCGATATTGCTGTGCTGTACTGGTCACTTAATGAAGGGAACGCCGTGGCCGAAGCGGCCGACGCGCTGGGCCTCCGGTATTTTCGCGTCGATAACGGGTCGCCGGTCAAACGTTCGAGGCTTACCGAATGGTTAACGGACGCTGCAAGGTGGTGCTCCGGAGGCTGGAGTTCGGGTACGGTCAGCCTGAGCCAGCTCCTGAGGTCTTGGCGCGCTATGCGGCGCTCATTGACGCACGAAGCGGAAATTCTCGAGGTAAGAAGACGCCTGATCGCGGCTCTCTTCGGGCATCGCGACGGAAAACTTCCTCTCAGCGAATGGCTTGGGATCTTTCATGAAGAAGTGTTGCGCCGAGCGTTTGACGAAGAGCCGGGGTTGGCGGATGAGAAGGAGAATTTCGAGGCATTGCTCGAAGCGTCAGCCGATGGAGCACTGCGCGACTACACCGTCGAGATCTTCGGAAACCAGGGGCGGAGCCCGGACCAGATCAATCTTATGACGTTACACAACTCGAAAGGGCTGGAATTCGAGACCGTATTTCTTGTCGGGCTGGAAGATGGGCTATTCCCGAGCAAATACGACAACACGCAGGAGAAACTTGATGAAAAACGTCGCCTGTTCTATGTCGGACTCACGAGGGCAAAGACTATAGTGCACCTGATGTATGCCTTTAGCGAATCCGTGTTCATCAAGGCCGTGCGCAAGGCTGCTGGTGGTTGAGCACCGCGCCTCTGCATACCCGGCAGATGAATCGTATTGGACCTCAGGCGCGCCGAATGTATCTTCGACGTTTCCCTGTTGCCCAATCGACGCCAGTCAGGGCGCCGGATGCTCAGCCGGCACAGAGGACGTGAGTCGATGCTTCCGGTAAGGATCCCATCAGCATGCGCTCGACTCTGGCAGCTGCCTCTTCCTGAATGCTCGGAAGCACGTGGGAGTAGCGTTCCAGCGTGAACGAAATGCTCGCGTGCCCGAGCTGATCGGAGATAACTTTAACCGAGACGCCGGCGGCTACAGCCAAGGTGGCTGCGGTGTGGCGCAGATCGTACAACCGGATCGGCCGTATACCAGACGCCACCAGAAGTCTCCGGAATTCGCGCTTCACATTCCTTTGTCTCAAAGGTGATCCGGTCCCGGAACGGAAAATTAAGTCGTGCCCCACTTGAGATCCGTTGTCATCCGCGAGAGGTTGCCGCTTCCGAAGACCTGTCAGAGCCTTCAGCACGAAGTCCTGAAGCTTGACCACACGCCGGCTACGTTTTCGCTTGGTGTCGTCAAAGATCCAGCCGGCTTTCGAATGCTGGATGGTCCGGCAAACACTCGCAGCGCCGCGCTGGCCAGTCAATGTCGCTCCACTTGAGCGCCAGGTATTCGCTTGGCCGCATTCCGGTGGTCAGCGCCAAAGCATATAGAGCAAGCCATTCCGTTTCGCGCGCGGCGGCCAGAAATCGCCTGCACTCCTCAACACTGAGCGCCTCCATCTCCCGCCGTCTCATGCGCGGCAGGTCCACGCCAACGCAGGGGTCCTCAACCAGCATCTTCCAGCGTACAGCCTGTCGGAACGCGGACTGGAGCACCGCGTTGGTGTATTCAATGGTTCGCGCGGACAACCCACGCTCAAACATTCGAGCGTAGATGCTCTGGATGTCGAATTGGACGATTGCCCCCAGCGGCCTTGTCCCGAGGACTGGACGGATATGCAGTCGCAGCAGCGCCTCGTAATCCGTGTAGCTTTTTTGCCGCAACCTCGGCTTGGCTGCCGTTATGAGCCACTGATCCAAGTATTGGTTAAGACTGATCGCCGCCGCACGGGGAAGGCGTCCAATCTCGCGTTCTTGCAGCTTTCTGCTCAGGTAAGTTTGTGCTTCCCGGAATGAGCCTCGAATGGTCTTGTTGTGGTACTTTCGCGTTCCGCTTTCCGGGTCGCGGCCGAGGGAAACGCGAACGAGCCACGTGTGCGGTCCGCGTGAAATGAGTTGCCCTGCTTTCCGAGCCATAGAATACCTCCGGCTCAGAAACGTGCACACAGGTCGCACACACGCGGGACCAAGATCAAGAATTATTGGGGATTTAAGAGGGTGCTACTGATCAAGAGTCTCAGCGTTCCACCGAAGGTGTCTGGATTAGGGCGGTCTGCTTTGATCCGCCGATACACGCCGCAACCTCCACTTGGCCGTCTCGCCCGAGTTGTACAAGTGCCGTCGTGCGGACCGGCTGTCCTCCGTTCCGACGGTCGCCTGCACGGAGTTGAGAATCGACCCTCAATACCGCACGGCAAAGAGGTTTCAGACTAATCGAGACGTAGTGATCTTTGACCGTCAACACGCGTCCAAACTATTTGCAGCTAAACTCTGCTAGTTTTCGCGCCGCACTTCACGAGCGTTCTTATCTTCCCTCAGCCCAATGAATCGGGAGTGCCGCAGATGGTCATCAGGCGTCCACTCAACGTACTCAAATTGCCCGACCAACTGGGGCTTCAACCACCGGCATTCCTTCATCTTCTCGGCGGTCAGGCCTTGTCCCCACCGACCACTTTTGGCCTCCGGAAGGTTCACGAAGGGGCAATCGGCTAGCTCGAGTCCCCGGAATCGTCTATACAGGTGCTCTCTCGATGCCGGCGTAAAGCCATTGCGCGTCCTTGCGACATAGATGAGATCGGCGCCACGGTAGTAGCCAAAGACCACGGCGTCGAAGTTCTTGGCGCTCGGTGTATGCCCTCACGAACTCCTGCCCCTGGTTGAGCCGCATCTTCTGCCATGCGCCGGAGCGCTGACCGGGTTCGTACGGCTATCCAGTCGCTTTGCCACCAGTCCTTCTAGTCCTTGAGCGCGTACGGAATCAATCAAGTGCGGGAGGCCGGCGTCCAATTCGGGAGAATGTCGAATGGGCTCGCGCAGCTTTGGAAGAACACGCTGCCGCAGCAATTCCCGTCTCGCGGAAAGTGGTTCCGATATTACGTTCCGGCCATCATGGACCAGGACGTCAAACACGTAATAGAATACCGGCGCTTTCGCCGATCCATAATTCTGCAGCGTGTTGAACGACGGCCGCCCGGTTTCGTCCAGGGCTACTACCTCGCCGTCAATGACCGTCTCATCTCGCAGCACCTCAAGCGCCTGTACGACGGCAGGATATCGGGGGTTGAAGTTATTGTCGTTTCGGGATCGGAGATACACCTTGCCGCCCGTCTTGATGGCCAATGCCCTATAGCCGTCCAGCTTCAGTTCTTCTGTGGCGTCGGGCGTTATGTGGCGTTGATCGAAGAGACTCGTGGTTGCGGCGCGGTCGCTCGAAATGGATGCCACATAACCTAGCCGACGACCGATGCGGTCTGGATGGCCAAACTATTTGACCTGCAGAGGTGAAGGATCCTAGTCTTTTCCGTGCTCGCTCCAGAAACCTTCCTCGATCTGACCGAATGACTGCTCCGGTTGAAGCAGGGGTTGTGCAAAATTGGTGTCGAAGTCAGCGTCTTCGGGAAAACGGTTTTCAAGATCCGGATACACAGCTTGGATCGCCGGGAACTCGACTCCTTCGTAGAACCACGTTGCCCCGAGCATCAGACGTTTGATCCACTTTGGGTCTATTGGCCTGAATTCGCATTCTACGGTAGCGGCAAGCAAGCCACGGTGCCTACCATACGAAAGGTCAACGCCGCCACGCAAACGGCTCGCGGACTCGTCGAGTAGTGCGGAAGCGGTCTCATGGCGTAAGCCGACCACCAAAATCTCTGGTGCAGCGGCGCTGTCAAACAGGCCGAATGTATACGCAAAATTACGCGAACGCGACTCGCCCGCAACACAGAGAATCTGATAGCCGAATTGTTCGATAGTCTCGATCTCCTGACGGTTGAAATCGCGGAGTTGAGATCGCCGCCACCGTTGTGTGCGATCAGAAGCGAATGGAGTTTCAGACATTTAGGGTTAAGACCCAATTAACCATGTTGAGATTCAACGGTTTGGTCAACCGAATCGGGGGGCCAACAGATGCGGGCGAACTTGTTTTGGTTTAGCGACGGGCAATGGGCGAGGATTGAGCCGTTTATTCCAAGCAATCGCCGTGGCGTGAAGCCGAAGAACAATCGGCGCATTTTGAGCGGGATCATGCATGTGCTCAAGAGCGGATGTCGATGGGTCGATTGTCCGCCGGAATATGGGCCGGCCAAGACGGTCTACAATCGCTTCAACCGCTGGAGTGCGCAGGGAATTTGGCAGAGCATCTTCGAGGCGGCGGCCGAACCTGCTGAGCCGCCGGAACGAATGGCCCTCGACAGCACGCATATCAAAGCGCATCGCTGCGCTGGCGGCGGAAAAGGGGGGCGTCGGAACAGGCGATTGGCATCACCAAGGGCGGGCGCAACAGCAAGATTCACGGCCTTGTCGATAAGCTGTGCCGCCCGTGGGTCTTGATCCTCACGCCTGGCAACACCGCCGACTGCACAGTCGGGCCGGCATGTGTCAGTCTGCTCGACGGCATCGCCGAGTTGCTCGGTGACAAGGCTTATGACAGCAACTCGTTCCGCAAGTCTCTGCGCAAGGACGGCATCAAACCGGTGATCCCAGGCCGGTCAAATCGGAAGAAACGCATACGTCACGACAAGCAAACCTATAAGGATCGCAACGTCATCGAGCGCTGCTACTGCAGGCTCAAGGACTTCAGGCGCATCGCAACGCGCTACGACAAACTCGCTCGGAACTACTTCTCAGCCCTGTGCCTCGTTGCCGCCGTGGCATTCTGGCTTTAGTCGTGCGCGGTTTTCCGCTTTTGGGATAAAATGGCGAGCGTGTCGGCACCCGGATGACGACGGGAAACCATGAAGGGGAGATTGGAATGAGCTCGCAGCGAGTGTCGGGAACCGCCGTGCAACGAACTATTGCCGTCCTGGGCTCGGCGGTTTTCTTCGTGGTCGCCCCATGTACGCTGGCGGGGCTCGTTCCATGGTCGATCACGGGTTGGCAACTCCGGCCGCCGTTCCTTGGTCTGGAGCTGACGCGCGGCATCGGCGCGATAATGATTCTCGCAGGCGTGCCTGGGCTCGTTGACGCATTTGCGCGTTTCGCGCTGCAGGGTCTCGGCACCCCCGCGCCCATCGCGCCGCCCCGGAATCTCGTGGTGACCGGTCTCTACCGTTATGTGCGTAATCCAATATACGTCGCGGTCGTTGCCATCATCCTGGGTCAAGCGGTGCTGATGGGCGATTGGCGCCTCATCGTCTACGGCGCGCTGTTGTGGCTCTTCTTCCACGTCGCCGTCGTGGCGTACGAAGAACCCACGCTCGAGCGGACGTTTGGGAGAGAGTACGAGGCGTTCCGCGCCGCCGTCCCGCGCTGGATACCGCGGATGACCCCATGGCGGTCGAAATGATCGGTGGCCCGCGGTTGTGCGAGCCGCTGCTCGCGACCGGTCTCGGACGCTTCACCGGCGCCGCGAGCAGGCACGCTAACGGCCCTCGGAAAAGAACATCTCCCCAATGGCGAAGCGGTTGGGTTTCAGGCGCATCGCAACGCGCTACGACAAACTCGCTCGGAACTACTTCTCAGCCCTGTGCCTCGTTGCCGCCGTGGCATTCTGGCTTTAATCAATTGAGTCTGGACCCTAGTACAAATCGTACCTCGATCCCATCCGCCGGTGAAACAAGCCTGCCGCCTTTTCGCTTCAAAGCCTTTTCCTAACTGGAGTTTTGCTTTGAGGATGGGAGGTGGCGTTAACTGGAGTAGCCCCGTCACCGATTGGGTTCGCGTCTTCGATCAGTGGATCTTGAAAGTGAACCGCATCGTATACTCGTGGTGCTTTTAAATCCACAACGAGGAACTCGACTCAATGTTCAATCGATTATTCGTCCGTTCTGACGCTCTAACTCGGCAAATGTCAGCCCCGCTTGCTGATGAACGTCGCCAATATCTCGCCAATTGCAAGGAGCAGGGGATGTCCCAACGTACCCTGCGCGCCAAAGCCAGAACGCTACTATCCATCGCCGACAGCTTGAAACCAGATCATCGATCTCAAAATCAAATCAGCCTTCAGGAGATCGATAAAGTTGCACGCCGATGGTCACGCAAGAGGTGTTCTCCGCCGTCCGAACGGTTGCTGGAAGGATTTGTCTCGGAGACAATCGCATGGCTGAGCTTTCTTGGCCGTTTTCAAACTCAGCCCACGCCAGCGAAGCCATACGATCAGATGCTGGTCGAGTTCAAAGAATTTATGGAGAAGGACCGCGGTCTATCTCCTGCGACCGTCGAGCATCGCTGCAATTCCATTCGGCCATTCCTCGATCGGCTGCTTAACAAACATCGATCACTCGATTTGATCAGTGTCGCCGATATCGATGTTCTGCTGGCGCAACAGGTAAACGAACATCACTACGCGCGCGTGAGCGTCCGCGGCTATGCGTCGTCGCTGCGGTCGTTTTTTCGGTACGCCGAAATGCGAAGTTGGTGTCGCCTAGGTATTGCTGCCTCGATTATGGCCCCTCGTGTTTTCCAGCAGGAGGCACTTCCATCTAGCCCGACCTGGGACGTCGTGCAAAAAGTTCTCGATGCCACTTCAGGAGACCAACCAACGATGATTCGAGATCACGCACTTCTTGCGGTACTTGCGGTGTACGGTGTTCGATCCAGCGAGGTGAGGCGCTTGCGCCTCGACGATATTGATTGGCCGAAAGAAAGGATAATGTTCAGGGGTGCCAAAGCCGGCGGCAGCCACTTGTTTCCGTTGCACGAATCTGTGGGGTCTGCCATTGTCCGATACCTCAAAGAAGTAAGACCGAAATCCCACTACCGTGAAGTCTTCCTTACCAGGCACGCGCCCATCGGCCCAATGTCGGCCGGGGCACTATGGGCAGTTGTGGGGCGGCAACTGCGGGGCCGCGCACCCTCAATCAAACATCATGGGCCGCATTCACTGCGACATGCCTGTGCAACCCGACTAATCAATGAAGGATTATCACTAAAGGAGGTAGGCGATCATCTTGGGCAACGTGATCCTGAGGCGACTCGCATTTACGCGAAAGTAGACATCGTCCGGCTTCGCCAAGTGGCCAGCTTTGATCTGGGAGAACTCCTATGATCCTTGCGAACGCCTGTGAACAATATGGTGCTTTCCGAAGAACACTTGGTGAGAGATTCGAAGTCAATGGACGACAGATAAAAGCATTTTGCCGGTTCATGGGGCCAGACACTACGATTGCAGACGTCTCCTCCGACAAAGTGAACATGTTTCTCGCTGGGAAAGGTCCGCTCACCGCAAGCTGGCATGTCAGGTACAACGCTCTACGCGGATTTTATCGATATGCTGTCAGCCGTGGACTTGTCCTCACATCGCCTCTTCCGGTTGTGATCCCCAAACGGCCGCCCGCCTTTCAACCGTACATCTACTCCCAGCCTGAACTAAGACGCTTATTAAGCTCGATCGAATCATGCCGTCGGCGGCGCAGCGATATTGGCTCACCTCTATTGCGCTGTCTTTTCCTTCTAATGTACGGTGCCGCTCTGCGGATATCGGAAACGCTGTCGTTGAAGATTGGAGCCGTCGATCTTGCCAATGGCGTACTCACCATTCGGGATTCAAAGTTTTTCAAGACCCGACTCGTTCCGATTGGACCCAAGACAGGCGAAGTCTTGCGGGAATATGTCAAACGACGTGAAGATCTCGTTCGTTCAACTCGTCCTGATGACCCGTTCTTCCTCGACCGCAACGGAAAACCCGTTCCTGTCCACAAGCTCGAAAGGGCGTTCAAACAAATCCGGGAACACGCGGGTCTGCATCGCCAAGGTGGTCCCCGCTGCCAGCCTCGCCTTCATGATCTGCGCCACACTTCCGCAGTCCATCGATTAACAATCTGGTACCGCAAAGGCGAGAACGTGCAGAAACTCCTGCCGCAGCTTTCGGTCTACATGGGGCACACGCACTTGGCAGCCACTCAGGTTTACCTCACGATGACGCCTGAGCTCTTGCACGAGGCGAGCGTCCGATTCGAACGTTATGCAACCAGTGGAGGTGGGAATGAGTGACACGGCACTCCTTGGCACCTGGATCCGGCGTTTTCTGCTTGATTATCTGGTGAGCGAATGCAACCTTGCGCGAAACACCCAGCGGAGTTACCGAGATACCCTGAGTTTACTGCTCCCGTTCGCCGCCCTGCAGACAAAGAAGGACGTTGACCAAATCTCAGTGTTTGATCTTTCCGCAGAGGTTGTCCGGCATTTTCTTCAGCATTTGGAGGACTCTCGGAAATGTGCGATAGCCACTCGAAACCAGCGGCTAGCTGCAATCCATTCAATGGCGCGATTCATTGGTCTCCGCAGTCCTGAGCACATCGCATGGAGCGGCCAGCTTCGTACCATCCCACGGAAACGGGCACATCAATCGACTATTACATATCTAGAGAAATCGGAAATGGACGCACTGTTGAATGCGCCAAACCAATCGACCGATCAGGGACGCCGGGATCACGCGCTGTTGCTGTTTCTTTACAACACGGGTACACGCGCAGACGAAGCGGCTCAGACCAAAATCGCCGATCTCGCATTGGCCCATTCCTCCCGCGACCATTCTCTGGTTCAGGTGCGCGGCAAGGGCAATAAGCTTCGACGCTGCCCTTTATGGCCGCAGACCGTAAGCGAGCTTTCACCGTTGATCGCTCACCGGCAATCCACGGACCACGTTTTCCTAAACAGATGTGGCCATGCCATTACGCGGTTTGGAATCCACACAATGGTTGAAAGATACGTACGAAAGTTGCTGCCTGCAATACCTTCGCTTGCCACCAAGCGGGTGAGCCCTCACACCATTCGTCACACGACTGCGACCCATCTGCTCCGCGCCGGAGTCGATATCAACACCATTCGTGCTTGGTTGGGTCACGTTTCACTCAACACAACGAATATTTACGCCGAAGTGGACATCGAAATGAAGGCTAAAGCTCTTGCAGCTTGCGAGATCCGTGGGACAGCCGCGCAAACGCACTGGAAAAAAGACGTTAAACTGATGCAGTTCTTGCGCGGTCTCTAAACATAGTTATGTGGCGCTCGATAATCGTTATCGGCTTCGTCCGTTGCATTCGTTTCCTGAGCGCCACATAACGCCCGACGCCACAGAAGAGCTTTTGGACTAAACCGCTACGCGGTATCCGGTTAGGGCGACCATCCAAAGACATCGAGCCCCTTGGTCGGTGCGGATTCTATCGCATCATTGAAGAGTTCCAGTGCGAAAGCATGGATGAGCTGCTTGCAGCACATTCCATTTCGCAAAGGAGCCTTCCATGACATCCCTTCGGCAACGCATGACTGAAGACATGCAAGTGCGGAATTTCGCACTGAACACACAAACCTGCTACGTGCAACAGGTGTCGCTGTTTGCGCGTCACTTCGATAAATCACCGGAACAGTTGGGTCCCGACGACATCCGAGCCTACCAAGTTTACTTGACCAACGAAAAGAAGTTGGCTCCTGGCTCCATCTTGATTGCCGTCGCAGCGCTGCGATTTCTCTATAAGGTCTCCCTCAAGAAGGACTGGACCTTCGCGGAAGTCATCCCCGCGCCGAAGAAGCCTCAGAAACTACCGGTGGTCCTGAGCCCGGAGGAAGTCCTGCAGTTTCTAGGTTGCGTAGGCAGCACCAAGCACCGAGCGATTTTGACAACTTGCTACGCCGCGGGGCTGCGTATCTCAGAGACGATCTGCTTGAAACCCACCGATATTGATAGTCAGCGCATGGTCATCCGTGTCGAACAGGGCAAAGGCCAGAAGGATCGTTACGTGATGCTGTCTCCCAAATTGCTGGCGACGCTTCGGAGTTACTGGCGGGCCGTGCGGCCGAAGGGTTGGCTGTTCGAGGGGGATGTGACCGGCCAACCAATCAACAGAAGTTCCGTCGAACTCGCGTGCCAGAAGGCTCGGCGGCTCTCGGGCATCCGCAAGCCGATTACGCCCCACTCAATGCGGCACGGATTCGCGGTTCATTTACTGGAATCTGGTACGGACGTCCGGACTATCCAACTTCTGCTCGGCCACCGCAGCCTGGCGACCACCGCTCGATATCTGCGGATTGCCACCAGCAAAGTGTGTTCCACGTCCAGTCCGCTCGACCTGCTTCCACATCCCATTCCCGTTGAGTTAGAACCCGCCTCGCCTCAGCACTTCTGAGCGTCGGGTCCATGGATCGCCCAAAGTTGGAAGTGGCGGATGTGTTCCGCCGTTACGGCGAATCATATCGGAAGAAACATGGCGCGTCGATGTCCACAGCGCAGCGGCGCGCCATGACCGCGATCGAGGTATGCCGGACAGCGGCTCTCGGGGGCCAAATCGAACAGTGCGATGAGTGCGGCCACCAGCGTATTTGCTACCGCTCTTGCAGAAATCGCCACTGTCCGAAGTGTCAATCGTTAGCTCGCGCTGAGTGGATTCAACGCCGCCAAGCCGAACTTCTCGATTGCGAGTACTTCCACGTTGTGTTTACGGTTCCGGAAGAGATTGCCGCGATCGCCTACCAGAACAAGGAGGTGGTCTACAGCATTCTCTTCCGAGCCACGGCTGATACCTTGCGTACGATAGGCGCTGACCCCAAGCACCTGGGTGCCGAGATCGGCTTCTTTGCCGTGCTCCACACATGGGGGTCGAACTTACTGCACCACCCGCATTTGCATTGTGTGGTGCCCGGCGGTGGGCTCTCGCCCGACGGCTCACATTGGATTTCCTGTAAGCCTCGTTTCTTCCTGCCCGTGCGCGTGTTGTCACGGTTGTTCCGCCGCCTGTTTCTGGAGCATCTCCAGAATGCGTTCGATGCCGGCAAACTACGTTTCTTCAGCGCCCTGGAGAACCTCCGGGATCACCGCCAGTTTGCCCGTTACCTGGCACCCGTGCGAAAAGCAAAATGGGTCGTCTATGCCAAGCCGCCCTTTGCTGGCCCCCAACAAGTGCTCGATTACGTCGGCCGCTATACCCACCGCGTTGCGATCTCCAACAATCGCCTGCTGGATATCGCTGATGGTCAAGTGCGCTTCCAGTGGAAAGACTACCGAGACAAAGGTCAGCAGAAAACGATGACGCTTTCTGCTGAGGAATTCACCCGCCGCTTTCTCCTCCACGCTTTACCCGATGGGTTCCAGCGCATTCGCTATTACGGCTTGCTCGGCAATCGCTACCGGCAACAGAAGCTGGCCCGCTGCCGCCAATTACTGGGCATGGTACCTCCTGCAGAAGCCCCACCGCCGAAGGATTACCGGGACCAGCATGAGCAACTGACCGGGTCTTCGTTGCGCGAGTGCCCGGTTTGCCACCGTGGCCGCATGACAATGGTTGAGATGCTGACGGCCCACAGATCGCCAGCACCCAAGGACACCTCATGACCAACGTTGTCTTTCCCTCAGATCGCTGCCCTCACGAGTTAGGTCCCACCACCCCTGCAGCGAAGCTCTGTCCTCCGCTACGCCGGATCTCATTTTTCAAGGTCGAACATCCTTGCTCTCCAGCCTTTCGACCCATGAGAATCGTCCATGCCCCTCCGCAAAGCCGGCTAATCGTCCACGGTTGCTTCGTTCTCGCTCCTCGTTTAGAGCTCTGTCGACCATTCAATACCCATAGGCTCGTGCAGCGGTTTAGTCCAATCCATTTTTAGCTCACCGTCGCGGCGATCGACATTCGAACGTACCCGAAGTGTTTCGCACCGCGCCGCTGGGCTAAAAATGCTCTGCATTATGTGGTCCGCCACATAAAAGCTCGTATGCCCACTTGTTTCCCTCTGGCAGTCGCTCAGTCTGGAGAAGCAACATGGGCTTGATGAAGGCGGCTTTTATCTTCGATTCCGGCACGGCTGTAGTTTAAAGCTTGGCGTCTCTCCAACGCCAGTTTGGGAGCGGCGCCTTCCGGAGGTTACCGCATAAAGCATTGTAGTCAACTGATTTGAGGCCTTGCACCCAGGCGAGGCCCATCGTCAGATCAGAAATGGAAGCATACAGTGGCATTCACTTTATGTTTCCAGTCGCATCACCACCACCAACCACCATGCGACAAAACCCATAATGTTGCCGTCTTGAACCCATATCCTTGCCGTTAGCGTCGTCGCAATCTGTTGGTTTGCGACCCAGCCTCCGGCTCCCCGGTTCTGGATACTGAACCCATAAGATTGCCGGGAGTGGAGCGCGGCCCCATAACGTTGCCGGAAATTCATCTGGAGGTACGCCAGTCACGGAAGGCTCGAACCTGACCTTTGAGTTAAATAAGGAGACAGAAGTCAGGAGCCAGAAGCAAGTCTGCGCCAGTCAGAATTGGGAGCGCAAAGACTTCCGGCGTCGTGTTAAACGGCCCGCGAGTCTTGAGTTTGCTCAAACAAAATACTTGCAAAATGTTTTGTATACATGTATAGTCACACATATACGACCGTGACGAAGAAGAGTGAAACGCCTGCGGCAGTTCATCAGTGGTTCCAGAGGATGACCGAACAACTGTGGCCTATTGCGACCGGTTCGCTTTCTCTGCGGAAGGGGCCTTGTGTCCGTGAACGCTGTCCCGCATGCGCTTCTGGAGAGGGTCACAGTAGCTATGCGCTTTATGGACGAAGTGGCAAGAAGCGTTTTTCCATTTACGTGCCGGAACGATTGGTACCCGAGGTCCGGGCCGCAATCCGGAATGGGCGCCGCCTTCAGGAGTTGATCAACGAGGCCGGCGTGCGGTACGTGAGAGCACTTAAGGACGAAGACCGCCCGCAAGCAGACAAGTAAACGGCAGGTGTGCCGCCGGTCTGTGCGAGTGACAGTTGCCAAACGGGTAGCCGGCGCGATGCCGGCCGGGAGGTAGTATCCGTGCTTAGCCAGTCTGATCTATCGCTCTGGTATCAGCGTCGGGGATTGCCCGAGGGCGCCCGCGAAATCATTGATCGAATTCGCAGCTCTGAGCCTGCACGACGTGTTGGCGGGGGAGAATCCAACGTCCCGGGACGATATCCGAGCAGGAAAATGGGAAAGACCATCCAGTTCGAAAGCCACCGTGTCGAATTCGCGGTCGCTCTCGAAATGGAGGAGGACACAACCGTCTTTGAGTACTATGACCAGCCCTGCCAGATCCCGTTGACCTATTGCGATGGCGGCCAACGGAAGATCTCTGTCATGCACACGCCCGACTTTTTCGTGCTCCGGGCCGACTCTGCGGGCTGGGTGGAGTGCAAGATGGACAAGGACTTGGTGACCCTGGCGCAGAAGAGCCCTCACCGCTATCATCAGTCGCAAGACGGGGTCTGGCGCTGTCCGCCCGGGGAAGAGTACGCCTCGGCGCTGGGCCTTTATTACAGGGTCTATCCGTCGAGTCAGATCGATTGGGTTTTGGTGCGGAATGTCTGCTACCTGGATGATTATCGGCGCGGTGAACCTGTCGGGTTCGATTCCAAGGATCGCGGACTGGCCGTCACCTACATTTCAGCCAAACCGGGGATTTCACTGGACGAACTGTTACGCAGGATGGCGACACCGGCGGCAGTCGACTGCGTGCATTCGATGATTGCTCGCCGGGAGATCTACGTCGATCTCAGGGCTGCACCTCTGACAGATCCAACCCGTGTACGCATGTTCCACGACAAGGAATCGGCCGAGGGCGAGGCCGTAGGTCCCCTGGGCGCGCGGCCAGTCAATATCGGTGTTGGCAACACCCTTCAGTGGGATGGAACCACATGGAGAGTCGCCAATGTAGGCGAATCGATGATCGGGTTGGTCGGAACACACCGGGATTTCACCGAGTTGCCCATTGGAGCCCTGGAGCGTCTGATGGGAGAGGGTCGCGTGGTGGTGCGCGTGGCGGACAGTGACCGGGGGGCCATCGACGGGATCCATGCGCGTCTGGCCGCGGCGAGCGAACGTGACCTGAAGATCGCGAACGACCGCTTTACCGCGCTCCAGGCTCAAAGGCATGGAGCGCGGGAACCGAACATGCCAGCGCGAACCTTGCGTTTCTGGGCGGCGCGCTATCGGGAGGCGGAAGAGGCATTTGGCGACGGCTACATTGGCCTGCTTCCGGAAACGCAAAAGCGAGGAAACCGGCGAGATCGCCTTCCAGATAAGACGCGGGCGCTAATGGCGCAGTCGATCGAGAACGACTTTGAGACCCTGAAGCAAAAATCGAAGTATGCGTGCTGGGTTGCCCTGAAGCACACCTGCGAGCAGCAGGGTGTCACCGCACCGAGCTATCGCGCATACCGCCGGGCTCTGGGGAGGCGCTCGCAGTTCGAGCAGACCTTGAAACGAAAGGGCCGCCGTGCCGCGTATAAGTACGAGCCAGCGTATTGGGATCTCGATTTGACGACGCCGAGGCATGGGGACAGGCCTTTCGAAATCGGCCACATCGATCATACGGAACTGGACCTAGAACTCCGGTGTATAACGACAGGCCAGGTTCTGGAGCGGCCGTGGATGACGCTGCTGGTTGATGCATTCTCGCGGAGGATCCTCGCCATGTATTTGACCTTCGATCCTCCCAGCTATCGTTCCTGCATGATGGTCCTACGGGATTGCGTCCGACGCCACGCACGGCTCCCGCAATTCGTCGTTGTGGACGGCGGCCACGAGTTTGAGAGCACCTATTTCGAAACCCTGCTGGCGCGGTACGAATGCACGAAGAAGACGAGGCCGCCAGCCAAGGCGAGGTTTGGCTCGGTGCTTGAGCGGATCTTCGGGACTTGTAATACTCAGTTCATCCACAATCTCCGCGGCAACACGCAAATTACGCGCAACGTCCGTCAAGTCACAGCATCCGTCAATCCAAAAGGGATGGCAACGTGGACCTTGCGTGAACTGAACGAACGCCTGAACGAGTATCTCTTCGACGTCTATGATCTGATGGAACACCCGGCTCTGGGACAGAGCCCGCGGGAGGCCTTCGCGAAAGGCTTCGAGGCGAGCGGCTTGCGGTTGCAGAGGCTCATCCCGTATGACCAGAATTTCATCCTCTGCACCATGCCGAGTACCGCCAAAGGTACAGCGACGCTCTGCCCAGGCCGAGGTGTCAAGATCAACCACGTCTACTACTGGTCCGATGTGTTTCGCGATCCAGAGTTCGAAGGGCGCCATTTGCCGGTTCGATATGATCCGTTCGATGCCGGCACAGCTCACACGTTCTGCCGAAACCAATGGGTTGAATGCCATTCCGAGTATTACACCGTGCTCCACGGTCGGTCCGAGCGGGAGATCATGCTGGCGACAGAAGAGATTCGCAAGCGACATCGGCTGCACTCGGCACGACGGTTGAACTTCAATGCGAAAACGCTCGCAGTATTTCTCGAATCGGTGGAGGCTCAGGAAGTGCTCTTGGTGCAACGAGCCCGCGACCGCGAGAGCGCCGGGGTGAGGTCGGGCACGGGCTCTAACGGAAGCCCCCAGGACGCGCCCGACGACACAACCACTTACTTTGAGAATGCAATTCCCCAGGCCGATGTTGTCGAGATTTATGGAGAGTTCTGATGGGTGCAGTGATCGGGATTGGTCGTGGCAGAGCCGGACAGACAGGATCGTCCGAGGCGAAGCTACAGCAATTTCGTAGAGTGACGATTGCTCATCCCCATCTGCTGGCCGCCAGGGAGCGACTGATCACGGCTATTTCGGATTCGCCTCGTAACTCTGTCGTTTTCGTTCTCGGGCCGACCGGGGTTGGAAAGACGACGCTTCGTGCAAAGGTGGAGAGCGATCTCACGGCGGGATTGGCTCCGGAACTGGTGCAAGACAAGGGGCGCCTACCGGTGGTCAGCGTGGAAGCGGTGGCCCCGGATACCGGCAACTTTAGCTGGCGAGATCATTTCAAGAGGCTGCTGGATGCAATGCGCGAGCCTCTGATTGATTACAAGCTCGACCGGAAAGGAAGACCGAGGGGGGCCAACGAATCGCTTTTCCGCTTCGACCCTGCCGCAAGATCATCTGGAGCTGAGTACCAGTACGCCGTCGAACACGCGCTTCGATATCGTAGGCCTGCGGCTGTTTTGATCGACGAGGCTCAGCATCTGACCAAGATGAGTTCCGGCCGCCGGCTCCTGGACCAGTTGGACGTGATTAAGTCCATCGCCAATTGCACGGGAACCCCGCATGTCCTTGTGGGCACCTACGACCTGATGGCCTTTCGGAACTTGAGCGGCCAACTGAGCCGTCGCAGCATCGACGTACATTTCGGCCGCTACCGGGCTGATCGCCCGGGCGAAGCGGCGATCTTCGTCAACGTCTTGCATTCGTTCGCGGCACAACTGCCGCTTGCGGAACCTCCGGATCTGGCAAAGGAGTGGGAGTTTTTGTACGAGCGAAGTATCGGCTGCGTCGGCATCCTAAAAGAGTGGCTGGTTATGGCATTATCATCGATGTTTGGACGCGGCGGCACTGGCCTTGAACGAAAGGATCTCGAGGCTTGCGCGCTGTCTGTCAACCAATGTGACAAGCTCCTTTCGGAGTGCATCGAAGGAGAAACGCGTCTTGAGGAGAGCGATGATGGTTGTCTTCGGTTGCGCGTGCGATTGGGCCTGAATGGTTGCGGAACGCCGGCCGCCGGGCAGCATCCACCTCGTGCGCCCCAGACGAAGGTAGATACTTCTCGCAAGGCGAAGCGCCGACCGGGCCAGCGGCGGGCGAAGCGCGATCCGATCGGAAGGGGTATAGCGGTTCATGGAGCCTGAAGCGGCGTACGGTGTTTGGGAAACGCAGGTTGTCGAACTCCCGGAGCGGAGCCAGCTTTATTCGCTAACACCCGTCGGCATTGGAACTCCGCAAGTTGAGAGCCTCAGCGGGTATATTGCGCGGCTTGCGGAGGCTCATGTGCTGTCGGTCGGAGATATGGTGGGCCGACGATCAATGAGCAGGGCGAGCAGCACGGTTTGCAAACGAATGCGGCCGAGAGAACAAGTCTTTCATGCGACGGCGTACGCGATCAACGGTGTGTCGGCGTGGGCACTGAAATGGGTCAGAATTTTGGAGCGGTTGACGTGCTGTCGCCATCTGGATGCGCTTACCCTGTTGCCGTTTCGCAACACCTTGTCCGATATATTTTTGTTCAAACGACGGAGAGCCTGGTGCCCACAGTGTTATGAGGCTGATCGGGAGACCGGTACCGTGTATGAGCGATTACTCTGGACTCTCCGCGGCGTCACTGTTTGTCCGGTCCACATCGCTCCTCTGGAGGAGACATGCCCATTCTGCCATAGGGCACAGCCACCTCTTGCGGCGCATTCCCGGCCGGGATATTGCTCGTCGTGCGGCCGTTGGCTCGGCCAACGGGGACGACCATCACGGCTGCACCGGAATCCCAGTGAGGCCGATTGCGAATTGTATGTGGCCACCACCGCCGGCGAGCTGCTTGCATCCTGCAGTACCGCAAGCAGGGTATCGAGAGCTAGATTCAGCACAAATCTTCGGATTTGCATCGATCGGCTGCTCTCCGGAAACACGAAGGCGTTTGCAGAGTTGACGGGCGCGAGCAGGGGCGCGATGCAATCTTGGGTTACTGGTAAGATGCGGCTTCGGCTCGACGTGCTGATACGGGTCTGCTTTCATGTCGCTATTCCCGCTGGTGCCATCCTGACAAGCCGGCGATTGGCTGGCGTGAACTGGCCCGCCGTAACAGCACATTTCCCAAGTGACGATCGGGGCGTGAAGCCCTCGCGGAGTTCTGAGGAAGTTAGGAGGCTGCTGAAGGCAGCACTACGGGAGGACGAATGTCCCAGTGTGCCGGAGTTGTCGCAGCGCCTGGGGTATCGGCGATATGAGCGTCTGTATCAGGTTGACCCGGTCCTTTGCCGTCGGATCACGGCCAGACACCGCGCTTGCAAGCGCACGCATTGGTGGAAACAGCCGGGCGCGAAAAGGATCTGCGAGATTGATACCATTCGGTCAGCGCTCGAACAATCCTTAGTACAAGACCCACCGGTGTCGGTCCGACGCATTGCGATGCAGCTTGGCTACGCTAACGGAGGTCTCATACAGCGAAAGTTTCCTGATCTTTGTCACGCGATTGCGCAGAAGCTGGATGGCTGCCGAAAGCGTCGATTTGAGACGTTGCGGCAAGCTGTAGACGCTGCAAGGTTTGAAGACCCTCCGCCGACGCTCCACGACCTAAGTCGGCGTCTTGGCTTCCAGAACTCATCGACGTTGCGTTCATGGTTTCGCGACGAGACGGACCGGCTGCTCGAAGCACGGGCATTTCACGCGCAAAAGGAAACAAAGCTTCGAGCAACACTACTCTCCATTCTGCGGGGAGAATCCGCTCCATCGCTCAGTTGCGTTGCCCGTCAGCTCAACTTCTCGGTTTCGAATTTGGCAGAGAAGTGCCCGGACCTCTGTCGCACAATACGGTCGCGGTACCTGCGGTGCCAGAAACAGAGGACGCACGAGCGAGAGCAATTACTGAACGAAGAGGTCTGCCGCATTGCGAAGCGCGTCCACGCGAAGGGGCAGATTCCAACAGAGACTCGCATTATGCGCTCACTGAGCAAGGGCTCGCTCAAACAATGGGGAGCGGTGCGGCGGGCTGTCAAGAGCGCCAGGCGAATCCTGGGATTGCCTTGAGGAGTAAACTGACCTTGCGTCGGCAGCCACACCTCATCATTGGTCGTATTTTCGTCTCTGTGCGCGCCCGTAGCTCTACCCTTCGCGACCAGGCAGGATGTATCGCTTAAGAACACAGGGGGCGGGATATCCCGGGCCAACGTCCGAGACGGCAATTCGCCCATCGGTATCCGTAAACGCTACGGCCTTGCAGCGAACCCATCCGAGTTGGGTGCGTCACTGGCTTGCATTTGCCGACCAAGGGCACTGCCAAGCCGCGGACATGCAATCTAGTCGGCGCGCAGCATCTTGACCGGGTCGATTCGCACGGCCCGGATCAACGCCGGAAGCGCTGCCAACGATGCCGCTGCCAGTAGGGTCAGGGAAGGCACTATCAGCATGCCCACATCGGTGCCCTTCACCTCATAGAACAGCGTTTCGATGTATTTCACCGATGCCATGCCGAGGGCGATGCCCGCGATCGCTCCCACGAGCACCATTGAGAAAGCCTGCGCTGTCACCTGCCGCGCGATGTCACCCGCCTGGGCGCCAATCGCCAGGCGAATGCCGATCTCGCGCCGCCGTTGCAGAACGCCGTAATCCAGTACGCCATACAGACCGATGCCGGCGAGCAACACGGCAACGGCCCCGAAGAACATCGCCAGCATTGCCAGGAGCCGTTCGCGGACAGTGTGCGCCAGATTGATCTCCGCTTGTGCGCGGATGCTGCTGATGTAAATCGCCGACCCCGTCCGGGCCACTTCCCGACGGAGGATGGACGCCAGGGCCATCGGGTTTGCAGTTCGGGTACGAACGACGAAGGTCCCGCGGCCCATGGGCACGAAGGCGCCCTTGGAGTCGACCGTGTGCAATGGAAAGTAAGCCGTCGCCCGTATCGGGCGGCGCATGTCGTCCCGGGATCGCGCGTCGCGGACGAAGCCTACGATATGAAAGCGCACGTGCTCGTTCTCGAACCATTTCCCGGATGGATTCTCGCCGTTGAAGAATTGTTTCGCAAACGCCTGGTTGACAATCGCGACGGGAGGATTGGTGTCGGCCGCGCTGAAATCTCTGCCATCGATGAAGGGAATCCGCATGGTATCCAACCAGCCGGGAGAGATTCTCAGAAAGTCGGAGAAGACCTCGCTGGGAGGAGCGCCGTTGACCGATATCGCGCCGATGGCGGACTCCCCGCTCATCAGGGGCCACACGGTCTGACCGACCTTCTCCACGCCGGGGACGCCCCGCAGACGATCAGCCACCTGATCCCAATAGATGGGCGGTTGGGGCCGTTGCGCCAAGGCTTGCAGGTTGATGATCCGCTCCGGCGAAAAGCCGACGGGCTGACTGGTCAGCCTGTCGAACGTAGCGGCGAACAGGCCGGCGACGAAGAGCACGACAAAACAGAAGGTGACCTGTAGCGCGGTCAGCGTGCGCATCATCCGGCCTCGCGAATGGGGGTCTGAACCGCCCTTCAGCGCGCTGACTGGCTGCACGGCCGAGGCGCGCATCGCCGGCGCCAGGCCAAACAGGAAAGTTACGCTGCAAGCCAGCGCCAGGCTGAAGGCCGCCACACGCCAGTCCGCAGGCAGCATGAGGCGTGCCGGGTTGTCCGGCGGATTGATCATACCCACGATGAACGGTGCGCTCCACCAAGCGAACAATCCGCCGAAGCCTGTGGCCAGCAAGGCCAGCCACGCGCATTCCACCAGAACCAATTGCACCAGGCGCCAGCGTCCCGCCCCGATCGCGACTCGTAACGCCATTTCACGCGCCCGCGCCGCCGCCTGTGCCGTCATCAAATTGGCCACGTTGGCGCACGCAATCAGTACGACCAGCATTACCAAAATGCCCAAAGCAAGCAGCGTCCGGCCATAGTCTCTCTGCAGGTTCGAACGTCCGGAGCCGGCGGGGTCGAGCAGGAGTTTCCCCTGGAAGAATTGCTCCAGAAGCCGTTTGGAAATCCCCATTACTCCCTTGGCCCGCCCCTGCTGGATGGCGCGAAACGTCGCGCGCAATCTATCGCGAACGGGTTGGGCGGCAGCGCCGGGCTTTAGTTCGACCAGAGTCCGCAGCCAGAAGTTTGCCTCACTGGCCAGAGTACGGGGATTCTTCATCATCATCGGAATGAAGACGTCGGTGACCGTGCCGGTTTCCGTTCCGGTGAAGCGCTCTGAGGCGACACCGATAATCTGATAGAGGTCGTCACCCATGCGGAAGGTCCGCCCGATCACGTTACGGTCCTGCGCGAAGCGGCGCGTCCAATAGTCGTGCGACAGGATCGCGACGGGATGTGCGCCCGGCGTGACATCGTCGGATTCGGTCAGTAATCTCCCGAGCGAGGGCCGCAGTCCAAACGAATCGAACATCCAGCCGGAAACGAACTGCCGGTAAGCCTTCTCCATCTCCTCGTCCCGTCCGTAGGTCAGATCGATCCGTTCGGCATACGAGACCGCCACCGCTTCGGCTTGATCCTTCACTGCGGCTCGCATCTGGCGGAACATCGGGTAGGAGCAACTGTCGTAGGTCGAGAGTCGGCCGTCCGCGCCGATGTTCTCGAAAGCCACGCTGTACAGGCGTTCCGGATGAGATATGGGCAAAGGCCGCAGGAGCAGTGCGTCGATCAGCCGGAATGCCGATGTGCAAGCGCCGATCCCGAGCGCGAGCGACAGGATCGCCGCCCCGGAAGTCACCTTCCTGTTCACGAGTTGCCGCCAGCTGAAGACAGCATCGGAGCGCAGCGAATCGAGCCATGAGATCAAGCGGACGTCGCGGCTCTCTTCGCGATTGCGCAGCACGGAGCCAAAGGCTCGCCGCGCCTCGGCCGGGTCGCGGCCCTGCTCGATCGCGTCCGCGATGTGCCTTTGCAACTCTTCGTCGATTTCGCGGCTCAATCTATCGCCGCGGAATACATTTGCCATGCGCGACCAAAACGACATATCACACCGTCCTCAGCACCCGATTCACCGCCGAAGTCACCGCCTGCCAGCGCGACTCTTCAGCGTCAAGCCGCTCTTTTCCGGCCGCCCTCAATTCATAGATGCGCGCCCTCCGCCCGCTATCTTTCGTGACCCATTTAGCGCGAATCCAGCCAGCCTCCTCCATCCGGTGTAGTGCCGGATAAAGGGAACCTTCATCGGCGCGGAGCACGTCGCCGGACCAGTCTTTGATCGTGGACATGATGGCGTATCCGTGGAGGCCCGGCCTGCGCGAGAGGATTCTCAACACCAGCAGATCGAGCGAGCCTTGGAGCGAGTCGGGCTTCGGCATACTCAGACGTCTCAACATATATACTCCTGAGCGTCTGAAAAGTTACGAACAATTTTGGCGGCTGTCAGATCGAGAGAGTACGGTAGGCACGGGGCCTGACTTTAAGACCCCGGTCCATTCCAGCGTTGCGTCCCCCCGCGATTAGTCGCCAATGGTAGAGCTACGTGGGCCCACAGAGACGAAAACACTCGTGCTGACATTTGCCGAGGGATAGGTCGTCCGTGACGCCGTACTGTCTACGAATCCACTTCTTGTCGCCACCTCGAACCCTGGCGACGGAGGCGCCTGCAAGAAGTCTGGTGCCAGATCCTTACGAGCCACGCAGCATGTCTCCACGCCTTCGGCAGTTCATCTGGCTCTTCGGTCGAACTATGCGAAATCCGGAGATCGAGGGCGAACACTGGCCGCCTTGTCCGTTCTCAAGTACGAAACGAACGCCGGTGAATTCGATGAGAATGTGACCCCATAAACCTGCCGCCGCGGCAAGTTTATGGGTCCAGTCACAAATTTGCTGGTTGGCAC